>Ga0315912_10000527_pt1 | contig 67630 bp, 48 predicted proteins | sample VfabasoilMG_FD_204469 | JGI IMG/M metagenome (GOLD analysis project Ga0315912, IMG submission 204469) | Garden soil microbial communities collected in Santa Monica, California, United States - V. faba soil | ecosystem: Environmental > Terrestrial > Soil > Garden | place: USA: California... | reverse complement strand
CGACGAGGAGTTTGGCCGCCTGCACGCGGCCATTCGCGTCCTGTTGCCGCTCTTGCCGGCGCTCGCCGCCAGCTCGCCGCTCGTGGAGGGCAAGCTCACGGGGCTACTGGATACGCGGGTGGACGTGTATCGGACCAATGCCAAGCGCGTTCCGAGCGTGACGGGGCAGGTGATCCCGGAGGGCGTGTTTACCCCTGCCGACTACCAGAAGAAGGTGCTCGGGCCCCTGTACGCCGATCTCGCGCCGCTCGACCCCGAGGGGATCCTGCGCCACGAATGGGCGAATGCCCGGGGTGCCATCGCACGCTTCGAGCGCAATGCCATCGAGATCCGGCTGCTGGATCTGCAGGAGTGCCCCCGGATGGACATCGCGATCGCCGCCACCGTGGTCGGCGCGCTCAAACAGCTGGTGAGCGAGAGCTGGAGCTCCCAGGCGGCGCAACGTTCGCTCGGCGCGGGCGAGCTCTTGCCGATCCTGCTCGGCTGCATCCAGGACGCGGACGAGTCCGTGGTGACGGACCAGCGGCTGCTCGACGTGCTTGGTTACCCGGAGCGGGGCCCAGCCCGGGCGGGCGACATCTGGCGTTCGATCGTGGAGCGGTTGCAGCGTGCCGAGCCCGGCATCGGCGAGTGGCGCAGCGAGCTCGACGTGCTCCTGGGTCAGGGGTGCCTCGCGCGGCGCATCACGCGCGCCGTCGGGCAGGCCCCCTCGCGGCAGCGCCTGTTCTCGGTGTACCAGGACATCGCCCGTTGCCTCGAGCGCGGCACGCCGTTCCGAGCCGAAGCGTGAAGGCAAGAGCCAGCGCGGGGCGCGCCCGGCGCGCCTTCGTGCTCACCTGCGAGCACGGCGGCAACCAGATCCCGGAGCCCTATCGGCAGCTGTTTGCCACGCCGAGCGCGCGCCGCGCTCTGGAGACGCACCGCGGCTACGATCTCGGCGCTCTGCCGATGGCAAACGCCCTGGCGCGACGCTTTGGCGTTCAGCTCTTCGCCAGCGAGACGAGCCGACTGCTCGTGGATCTGAACCGCTCGCTCGGCCATCCGCGGCTCTTCAGCGAGTTCTCCGCCCCGCTCGACCCGGCTGCGCGCCAGGTCGTGCTGGACCGCTACTACTGGCCGCACCGGCAGCGCGTCGAGCGGGCGGTCGCCAAGCACGTGCGCTCCGGCGTCGTGCACATCGCCATTCACAGCTTTACTCCCGAGCTGAACGGCGAGGTGCGAAATGCCGAAGTGGGGCTCCTGTACGATCCCGCGTCGAGCGGGGAACGCCGCTTCTGCGAGCGCTGGCAGCGAGGCCTGGCCGAACGCACGAGCGAGTTGCGGGTGCGCCGCAACTACCCCTATCGCGGCACCTCCGACGGATTTCCACCCTACCTACGCCAGCGCTTCGGCCAGAGCCGCTATTGGGGCATCGAGCTCGAGACCAATCAGGCCCGCCTGGTCGGCAAGCCCGCAGTCGCGGCCGCCACCCTGGCGGCGCTGTCCGACAGTCTCGCCGAGCTGATCGAAGAGCTGTGTACGTCCAGGTAAGCAAACGCCTTCCGAACCGCCCGGGAACGCTCCCGCGCCAAGAATCCTGATTAGCGGAGGAGACGACACCGGCCGCTGCATTCGGCGCTGTAGGAGGGTACGTTCGGGGCCGTCATACTAAGGAGGATGCCCAAGAAGATCCTGGTTGCCGACGACTCGCGCATGTTCCGCCAGCTGGAGCAGAACATCCTGCATCAACACGGCTACCAGTTGATCCACGCGGAAGACGGCGCTCAGGCAGTCCGGCTGGCGACGGTCGAAGTGCCCGATCTGGTCTTGCTCGATGTGCAGATGCCCGTCATGGATGGCAACAAGGCCCTCAGCATCCTCAAGAGCAGTGACCGCACCTCCCATATCCCCGTCTTGATGCTCACGGCGGAAGCGGGGCCGCGGGATCGCCAGGTGATGAACGAGCTCGGTGCCCACGCGATCCTGGCCAAGCCCATCAGCGGCGCGGAACTGCTCCAGGCCGTCCGCCGTGCCATCGGCGACGCCGGCTGAGGAGCGTACCCACGCGGCGCACGACGCGCCGAATCAGGGCAAAGCCTCGGGTGTAGGCGAGCCGCGGCCGCGCTCTCACTCGGACGGTCCGCGTGCACGCGGCCCGAGACCCTCAAGTGACCCTGGCGGATTGTCGTTCCTGACGGGGTACGGGATTCGAACGCAGAGCGTCAGCGCAAGACCGACCCCTCGACTGGGCGAGGGGTCCGACAGCGCCGCTCCGTGTCCGATGACACAGGCAGGCATTTGATGGCTACGAGCTCCGAACCGGCTGCAGCTCTGGCAAGAGCAAGGATTCTGGTGGTCGACGACTCGAGCGCGTCGCGAGAAGTCTTGTGCGCGACCCTCAAGCGCGCGGGCTTTCAGACGACCGAGGCCACCGAGGGCAGCGAAGCCCTGTGGCGCGCGCGCACCCAAAATTTCGAGGCCATTCTCACCGATATCCACATGCCCACGATGGACGGACTCGAGTTCATCCGTCAGGTGCGCAAGCTGCCCGGCTACTCGAAGACGCCGGTGTTCGTGCTCACGTCCGATGTGTCGAGGGCTCGCTTTGCGGAGGGCCGAGAGGTGGGGGCAACGGCCTGGCTGGTGAAGCCACCGAACCTCGTCTCCCTGGTCGCCGTCATCCGCGACGCGCTCGGCCCGGCGTAGCCCGAGGCGCAGGAAACAGGGCGTGGGCCAGCCGCTCGCGCCCGGCATTCTTTCTAGAAGTCTCGAGGAGAAATCGTATCTATGCTGGTCACCGGCTATCGTCTGGGCTCGGAAATCGTGCACACCGAGCACACCGCGGTCCACCGCGCGGTGCGCGAGAAGGACCAGCTGCCGGTCATCATCAAGGCGTTGTCGCGGGAGTACCCATCACCGGCGGAAGTCCGGCGCATGGAGTTTGAATACCGCATGCTGACCAAGTTGCGCGGCCCCGGCGTGGTCGAAGCGCTCGAGCTCGTCAAGACGGGCAACGGCATCGCGCTGGTGCTGGAGGACTTCGGCGCCGAGAGCCTGGCGAGCGGGCAACTGCCCCTGCCACTGGCCGACTTTCTACACGTCGCCACGCAGATCGCCACTGCGCTCGGCAGAGTGCACGCCCTGCAGGTGATCCACAAGGATCTGAAGCCGCATAACCTGCTCGTCGGCGCGGGGGGGCGCGAGGTCAAGCTGATCGATTTTCAGGTCGCCTCCGAGATCTCTCGGGAGCGCCAGGATGTCAGCGTGACCAACCACCTGGAGGGCTCGCTACCGTATATCTCGCCCGAGCAGACCGGGCGCATGAATCGCTCGCTCGATTATCGTTCCGACTACTACTCGCTCGGCGTCACCTTCTTCGAGCTCTTGACGGGCAAGTTGCCCTTCGAGGCGAGTGACGTGATGGGTTGGGTTCACTGCCACATCTCCAAGTCGCCGCCGCGCGTCCAGGATTTGAACCCCGAGGTCCCCGCCGTGCTCTCGGCGCTAGTGCACAAGCTGATGGCCAAGGAGCCCCGCGACCGCTATCAGAGCGCGCGCGGCCTGCTCGCGGACCTCGAGCGCTGTCGGGGGGTGATCCTTGCCGGACAGCCCCTGGCCGAGGTCGTGCTCGGACAGGACGACGTGTCGGAGCGCTTCAGCCTGTCGCAGCAGCTGGTCGGGCGCACCAGCGAGGTCGCGCGCCTGGTCGAGATCTTCGAGCGTGCCAGTCGTGGCCCCGGACACCTGCTGCTCGTCTCCGGCTACTCCGGCATCGGCAAATCGTCGCTGATCCGCGAGCTGCACAAGCCCATCACCGGCAGCCTGGGCTACTTTGTGTGCGGCAAGTTCGACCAGCTCGATCGCAGTCTGCCGTACGCGGCTCTGCTGCAGGCCGCGCGCGGCTTGCTGCGACAGCTGCTGGCGGAATCGGACCAGAAGATCCAGGACTGGCGGCAGCGCCTACTGGGCGCGCTCGGCAGCGGCGCCGCCGTGCTCTCGGAGGTCCTGCCGGAGCTCATTTCAGTGATCGGCCCGCAGCCACCAGCGCCCACCCTCGATCCACAAGGAGCGCAAAATCGCTTCAAGTTCGTGTTTGCCCAGTTCATCCAGGCGGTCGCCAGCGCACGCCACCCGCTGGTCATCTTCCTCGACGACCTGCAATGGGCAGACTCTTCTACCCTGGAATTGATGGGTGACCTGTTCGTCGGTCGAGACGTTCGTCATACGCTCATCATCGGCGCGTACCGCGACAACGAAGTCGGTGATAGCCACCTCTTGCAGAGTACGCTGCGGCAGATCAAGAGCCGCGCGCCCGCCGCACTATCGGAGCTGCGCCTGGAGCCGCTGGATGAAGCCGCCACGCTGCAGCTGATCTCGCGAACGCTCAAGTGCAGCGTGGACGTGTGCGCGCCCCTGGGCGCGCTCATCCAGCAGAAGACGCAGGGCAACCCCTTCTTCACGAGCGAGCTCCTGACCCGCCTGTATCGCGAGGGCCTGCTCTCCTTCGCATCGGCCGAAGGACGCTGGACGTGGGACCTGCCAGCGGTGCGCGGCCTCGGGGCGACCGACAATGTCGTCGAGCTGATGGTGCATCGCCTGGCGGCGTTGGACCAGGGCACGCTCTCGGCGCTGCAGGTCGGAGCCTGCGTCGGCAACGTGTTCTCCCTCGCCACACTCTCGAGCCTACTGCAACGCTCGCCGGACGCGACGGCGCACCTGCTCTGGCAGCCCATCCAGGACGGGCTGATCGTGCCCCTGGACGACGACTATCGACTGATGAGCTCCGACGCCACGGAGTCATCGGCAGGGGGCGGCATCGAGATCAGCTACCGCTTTTCGCACGATCGCGTGCAGCAGGCAGCCTACTCGCTGATCGCCGAGAGTGAGCGCCTTGCCCTGCATCTGCGCATCGGGCGGCGCCTGCAGAGCCAGTCCCTGGACCAGGAGCAGCCGGCGGACCTGTTCGCGATCACCAACCACCTGAACCTGGGCTGCAGCCTGATCTCCGATGTCAGCGAGCGCGAGGCCCTGGCTTGCCTCAATCGGCAGGCGGGTGCCAGGGCCATGGCAGCGACGGCATTCGGCGTCGCTGCCAAGTACCACGACTCCGGCGTGGCCTGCCTGACCCCCGCCGAATGGCAAGAACGGCGCGAGCTCGCCTTTGGGCTCGGCTCGGAGCGCGTCAGTTCCGTGCTGATGGCGGGGCAACGCGAGCGCGCCGCAGAGTTGTGTGGGCAGCTGTTCGAGGCTGCGCCGAGCCTGGCGGACCGCGGCCGCGTGTACTTGCAAAAGTGCGAGATCATGGCGTACCAGGGCAAGCTCCAACAAGCCGTCGCCGCCGTGCGCGAGGGCCTGGCGCTGTTTGGCATCGACTTGCCTGCGGACCCCGGCGCCATCAACCAGGGCATCGGGGCCGGCATCGGCAAGATGCAGGGCCATCTGGCGCGCGTCTCGATCGCCGGACTGGCAACGTTGCCCGATCTCCAGGACCCCGAGCGACAGGTCGCAATGCAGCTGCTTTTTCAGGTCGTGCCACCCGCGATCATGACCTATCCGCCGTTGTTCATCCTGGCGGAGCTCTTGATGTTCGATCTCGCGCTGTCGCACGGCACCACGGCCGTTTCGGCCAAGAATTTCGTCGACTGCGGCATGATCCAGGGCGCGGTGCTCGGAGACTATACCGCGGCGTACGAGCTCGGCCAGGTGGCGTTCCAGGTGCTGGAGCGCTACCAGGCCCGCGCGCTGGCCAGCCAGGTGCACTTTGTGTTTGCTGCGTACGTGTCCCTGTGGGGCGCTCCGTATCCCGAAGCGCTCGACTCCTTCCGCAAGTCGCAACGCTTCGGCATCGAGACCGGGGACCACCAGCACCTGGCCTACGCCCAGGCACTGTACCTGCGCATGCTGATCAACCTGGGCCGCCCGCTCGACGAATGCGAGGCCGAGGGCGCCGCGGCGCAGACCCTGCTCGAACGCATCGGCGCTGTCCCGCAGAGGGACGCCATCCGGCTCTGCCGACGCGCGCTCGACCACTTGCGCGACGGCGCCGAGGACGTCCGCGCACACGAGGCGGCCGATCAACGGCTGACGGCTGAAATCGTCGCCAGCGGAAATGCTCAGTGGGCGTTTCAGCACGGTCAGATTCAGATGTTGGTCCAGGTGCTGCTCGGCAACTGGAAGGGGGCGATGGTCTGGAGTGAGTTTACGACCGCTCGATTGATGGCGGCCTCCACACTGTTGACGTTGCCGGAATATTACCTGTGCGAATGCCTGCTCATCACACGAGAGCGCTGGCCCAACGCGACCGAAGCGGAGCGCCCCGCGCTGGTGGCCCAGCTCGACGAGTTCGCCAACAAGCTGCGCGGCTGGTCGGAGCTCTGCCCGGAGAACGTCGCGCACAAGTATCACCTCGCCAGCGCTGAGATCGCGCGCGTGCGCGGCGAGCCCATCGAGACAGTGCTCTCGCACTATGAGCGCGCCGCCGAATCGACGGGGGAAGCGTTCCTGCATCTGCGGGCCCTGGCCACCGAGCTGCACGGGTTATTCTGGCTGGGCCGCCAGCAGCGGCTGTTTGCACAGACGCTGCTGCGCGAGGCGCTGCGCATGTACACGCATTGGGGCGCCACGGCCAAGGTGCGCCGGCTCGAACGGCAAATGCTGGAGTGGTTCGGGCGGGCGCGGCAGGGCAAGAGCGAGGTGAGTGACCCGACGGGGACCGTGCTGGCCAACAGCTCGGCCACGGTCTTCGACAGCACGCTGCGCCACGGCTCGCTCGATCTCGGCACGGTGCTCAAAGCCACCCAGGCGATCTCGGGCGAGGTGAAGAGCGAGAAGCTGTTCGCCCGCCTGATGAACGTCCTGTTGGAAAATGCGGCCGCCGAACACGGCTGCCTGATCCTGGTCGAGGAGGGGGGCGGGCTCGATGTGCGCGCGCGTGCCGACATCCGCGGCACGGAACGCGACGCCCTGGTGCAGCACCCGCTCGAGCACGAGCCGCGCGTCTGCCCGCAGATGGTGCGCTACGTGGCTCGCTCACTCGAGGCGCTGGTGCTCGACGATGCGGCGACCCATGCGGAGTTCGGCAGCGACGACTACGTGCAGCGCGGCCAGATCAAGAGCGTGCTGTGCATGCCCATCATCAATCAGGGCAGCCTGGTTGCCGTCCTGTACGTGGAAAACAACGTCACCACCCACGCCTTCACCACCGAACGCGTCGAGACCTTGCGTCTGATCGCCGGCCAGGCGGCGATCTCCATCACCAACGCCTCTCTGTACGAGAGCCTGGAGCGCAAGGTGGAGGACCGCACCCGGGAGCTGCGCGCCAAGACGCGCACGATCGCCGCGATGCTCGACGGCATGCAGCAGGGCGTCTTCACCATCGACGAGGAGCTTCAGGTCCAGCCGGAGTACTCGCGCCACCTGCAATGCCTGGTCGGCAGCCAGGACCTCGCCGGGCGCCCGCTCGGGGAGGTCCTGTTCCGGGGCGCAGAGCTGGGCGCCGACGTGATCGCCACGAGCGAGTCGGCGCTGCGCTTTAGTTTCGGCGCGTCGCTCGCGATCGCCAATGCCAACGCCGACCACCTGGTCAGGGAGTACTGTCGCCGGGGCCCCGATGGCCAGCGTCAGCATCTGGAGCTCGACTGGAACTGGATCGCCGGCGAAAACTCCAAGGTCGACAAGGTGCTGGTCACGGCGCGCGACGTGACGTTGATCCGCGGGCTCGAGCGGGCCGCCGAGGCCGCCGCGCGCGAGACCGAGCTGATGGCGGAGATCCTGGACGCCGGCCTGGACGAGTTCCGCAGCTTCAGCGACGCGGGCCACCGCAGCCTGCGCGAACACATCGCGCGCGCCAGCCAGCCCGGGGCGCTCGACCGGGACGCCTTGCGCACGCTGTTTCGAACGGTGCACACCCTCAAGGGCCACGCGCGCGTGCTGGGGCTCGGCCACATCGTCGAGGCGGCCCACGGCGCCGAAGACGTCTGCTCGCCCGGCGGCGAGGTCCCAGGCGGCCCGTCCGGGCGCCTATTTCAGGCGCTCAGCGCGCTCGACGCCCTGATCACCGAATACGAGGCCGTGGGCGAGAAAAAGCTGGGCCGGCTCTGGGTCGGCGCCGATGAGCGCTTCAAGCAGGCGATCGGAGCCATCGAGTCGGCGCTCTCGCAGATCAGCGATCGGCCGTCGTATCCGGTGCGCGCGCTGGCGCAGGTCAAACACGCCCTGTACCGCATGAACGCCATACCGCTCGACCAGGTGCTGCGCGAGACCGTGCGGGTGTTCCCTTCCCTGGCGCTCGAGCTCGGCAAATCGGTGCCGCGCGTCGAATGGCAGGACGACGGTACCTTGCTCGACGGCGAGTGGGGCCGCCTGATGAAAGACGCGCTCGTCCACTCGTTCCGAAACTCCATCGACCACGGCATCGAGACCCCGGAGGAGCGGGCGCGCGCCGGCAAGGCGCCCCAGGGCAAAATTGCCCTGCGCACGGAACGCCACCCGAGCGGCGTGAGCATTCACCTGTCCGACGATGGCCGCGGGCTGCCGCTCGAAAAGCTGCGTTCGCTCACGGGCCAGACCGACAGCCCCGACCAGGCCGTGGCGGAGGCGATCTTCGAGTTCGGCGTCTCGACGGCGGAGCAGGTGTCCCTGATCTCGGGTCGTGGCGTCGGCATGGACGCGGTGCGCGGCTTCATTCGCGAGCACGGCGGCGACGTCGGGATCCACTTCACGGGCGCCGCCGAGCGGGGGTACCGCCCCTTCGAGATCGTGTTCCGACTGCCGAACGGCGCAGCCCTGCGGAGCTGACGCCCGGGGGCCCCCCGGGCCGCGCGGCTTGCGTCGTGGGGCCGCTGCGTACATCTTACGCAGATGGACCCGAGGACGTTTCGGACGAGCCGCGGCGAGGCCACGCTGCGCCTCGCCGAGCTGTCGGACATCGACGGCCTGGTTGCGCTCAACCGGCGCTGCTTTCCGAGCCCGCAGGAGGAGAGCGTGGTCTGGAACCGGGCGCAGCTGCGCAACCACCTGCGCGTCTTTCCCGACGGGCAGCTGGTGGCCGTGCTGGGCGGAAAGCTGGTCGGGGCCGCCTCGAGCCTGGTCGTGACCCTGGGCTCGGACCCGTACCGCGCCCACACCTATTCCGGCATCACCGACGGTGGCTACTTTCACAACCACGACCCCGAGGGCGATACCCTGTACGCCGTGGATGTGTACGTCGACCCCGACGCGCGCCGCCTGGGCATCGGCCGGGAGCTGTACGCCGCGCGGCGCTCCGTCTGCAAGCGGCTGAACCTGCGGCGCATCCTGGCCGGGGGGCGCCTGCACGGCTTCGTCGACCACCCCGAGCTCACCCCGGAACAATACGTGCACCAGGTGGAGACCGGGCAGGTCGTGGACCAGGTCCTGAGCTTTCAATTGCGCGAGAGTTTCGTGGTGCGCGGCGTGCTGCGCAACTACGTGCGGGATCCGCGCAGCCGCAACACGGCGACCCTGATCGAGTGGCTCAACCCGGACCACGTGGCCAAGAGCGCCGTGGGCGCCCGCAAGGTGCGCGTCGCCGCGGTGCAACACCAGGTGCGGCGAACCAAGGATTTTGCGGCCTTCGCCGAGCAGCTGGAATACTTCGTCGAGGCCGCCGCCGGCTACCGCGCCGACTTCGTGGTGTTTCCGGAGTTCGTGAGCATGCAGCTGCTCTCTCAGCCGGGGCTGGAGCGGCTCAGCGCTCGGGAGGGGATCGCGCGGCTGGCGGCGCTCTCGGCACAATACCTGGATCTGCTGAGCTCGCTCGCCAAGCGCTTTGGCATTCACATCATCGGCGGCACTCACCCGATGCACGCCGGCAGCGCGGGCCTGCGCGGGGGAGGCAACGGCACGCTCTACAACGTCTGCCCCTTCGTGTTCCCCGACGGCAGGGTGCAGCTGCAACCCAAGCTACACATCACCCCCGGAGAAAAATCCTACTGGGGCATCGAGGGCGGCAGCGATCTGGGCATCATGCATACGCCCAAGGCCAGGGTGGGCGTGCTGATCTGCTATGACGTGGAGTTCCCCGAGGCGGCGCGTTATCTGAGCGATCGTGGCGCGGAGATCCTGTTTGTACCGTACTGCACCGACGATCGGCAGGGCCACTGCCGGGTGCGCTACTGCTGTCAGGCGCGCGCGATCGAAAACCAGATCTACGTCGTCACCGCCGGCATGGTCGGCAACCTGCCCAGCGTCGCCGCCATGGACATCCACTACGGGCAAGCTGCGGTCTTCACGCCCAGCGACTTCGAGTTCGCCCGCGACGGCATCCAGGCGGAGGCGGAGCCCAACGTCGAGATGCTCCTGGTCACGGACCTGGACATCGACGATCTGCATCGCTCGCGCGCCTCGGGCAGCGTGCGGCCGCGCTTCGATCGGCGGCGCGACCTGTTCGAGTTCCGCGCGCATCTGCAGAGCGACCCGGACGAGCCGGGGCTGGCCGAGAGCCTGCCGTTCGACTTGGAAGAAGGCGATCCGTTGAGTGTGCCCGATCGCGAGCGCAGCAGTTGACGAATCCGTAACTAGGCCTTAGTCGATGCGGGAGCGAACCGAGCGTCCTTTGCCCCCCGAACTCACCGCCTGGCTGCTCTGGATCTGCGCCTGTCTCGCCTTCGCGGCGCTCGTGGGGCTGTTGTCCGGTGGCTCCGGCTCGCGGCGCTGGCTCGGCGCGGCCCTGGCGGGCGGCGCACTGGTCTGTCCCTTTCTGATTCGGGAGGGCACGGTGCTGCGGGCGGCGGTCGCGCTGCAACTGGTCTGGGTCTGGCTCAAGGCCATCGATCTGGCGCGGGACTCACGGCGCCGCTCGCTCGGCTTTCGCGTCGTGCAACTGTTGGTGCTCCACGACCTGCGGCGTGACGAGTCGACCCGAGCGGGGCAGCTCCAGCCTCGCCCGGAGCTGCGGCCACGCCTGCTCTTGGCCTCCCTCGCCTGGGGCGCGTGCGCCGCGCCCGCCCTCTGGCTGGCCCTGTTTGGGGCGCGTGAGCTGCCGGAGCCCGCGGGCACGTTGTGTCGCTACGCCGGCGGCCTCGCCTTCGCCTACGCCGGCGTGGAGGGCGCGCTCGGCGCCTTCGAACTCGTGTACCGCGCGTGCGGCCTGCGCCCGCCCCTCTTGCACCAACAGCCGATCCTATCGCTGTCGATCAGCGAATTTTGGGGCAAGCGCTGGAACCGCATCGTGGGCAACTGGCTGTTCAGCACGTTCTACCTTCCCCTCGCGCTGCGCCGCCGGGCGTGGCTCGGCGCCCTGGCTGCCTTCCTGGTCAGCGGGGTACTGCATCTGTATTTCACCTGGGCCGCGATCGGGCCCGTCAGCGCCGGGCTGATGGCGGCGTTTTTTCTGGCACAGGTGCCGCTGCTCTGGCTCGAACAGCGCTGGTACCAGGCAGGCTGGCCCAGCCCCCTGCGTCGAGTCTGGACGCTGGGTTGGCTCGCCCTCACCTCCCCGCTCTTCATCGATCCGATGCTGCGCATCATCGAGGGCGGGTTCGCCTAGACGGCGCAGCCCTCCTCGCCCACAGCGAGCGAGGAGGAGGAGCGGTTCAGACCGGCGCTGCCGGGCTCACGCGGGAGTTCGGTACGCGAACTCGCCACCCTGGACATAGGCGGTGAGCTGCTCGATCTGCGAGAGGCGATCCCTGGCCAGGGACTTGACGATGTCACCGATGGAGACGATGCCCGCGAGTTGACCGCCATCGAAGACGGGCAGGTGCCGGATACGGTTGCCGGTCATCAGGTTCATACACTCCTCGATCGCAGTGTCGGGGCCGACCGAGACCAGGCCGCTCGACATGATCTCCTCCACGCGCGTGGTCCGCGATGCTCGACCACACACCGCGACCTTGCGCAGGTAGTCGCGCTCGGTGAGGATCCCACAAGCGCGCAGGCCATCCATGACGAGCAAGGCGCCGACGTTGCGTTCCACCATCTTCGTGATCGCGTCGAAGACCGTGGCCATCCTGTCGATGGTGTGGACCGTTGGACCCTTGATCAGCAGCAATTGAGACACCGTTTCCATGCCGTACCTCCGCCCATGACGTATGGGCTTTTGCCCGCCGTTACCCCTTAGCCCCTGAGCTGACGTTCTGCCCCCCGTTAAGACAGGATAGGCTGGCACGCCAGCGTGGCAGAGGTTACCTCGGGTCGCCGAGCGTTGCACGGAGGGACGCAACACGCACCGCTTCTGCAGCACTGCCCCGTTGCTCAGCCCCAGACTCCACTGTCAGGCCCCATTGTCAGGAGGTGCCGCACGCTCCGTGGCAGCCGGCCCACGTTCTGCGCTCGCTCGGGCAGCTCAGCCCCCACACGGCGGCACGGATCCGCTACGCTCGATCGAAGCCGACGGGGACTGCGGTCAGCTCGAGTTCCCGAAGCCTCATCGAGCGACGCGGGCCTTGGAATCATTGGAACTTTCATGTCCGGCCCGCCTCGTTTCGAGCGAGACTGGGGGCATGACCCTTCCGCTTTGGACCCTCCTCGTCGCCGGCGTTCTGCCCTACGTCTGGGCTACCGTGGGCAGCCTGTATCGCAAGCGCGAATTCGGCAACATCGACAACTCGCATCCCAGGCTGCAGCAGTCCAAACAGACGGGCGCCGGCGCTCGTGCCCACGCGGCCTCGCAGAACGCCTTCGAGGTACTCGGTGTGTATGCACCGGCGGTTTTGGTCGCCCACCTGCTCGCGCCGGCCTCCGAGCTTTCGGCTCGGCTGGCGCTCGGCTGGGTGGTGTTTCGCGTCGCGCATGGTGTGCTCTACATCACCAACCAGGCGACGGCGCGCAGCGTGTGCTTTGGGCTCGCGAACGTGTGCGTGGTGCTCTTGTACCTGGTCGCCGCGCACCTGCTCTGAGCGCATGCTGAAGCAGGTATGGGCTCGACTCCAGAATCCGCCGGTTCGCACGCCGGCGGCAGCCAACGAAAAGCGCGGGACCCTGGCGTGTCGGCGTTCCCCCATACGCGAAAACACGACATTTCGGCGTGCGATGGCCGCTGGCGTCCCGCGCTCGGCTCTGCGACATTTGCGCCCGCAGTTCGTCTTCTGACGGCGCGGCGCCGGGGAGCGCCCGGGTGAGCGGATGAGCGGGTGAGCGGGAACGTCATGGGGTGGAGTTCAGCCAAGGTCGTCATTCTCGGACTGCTGCTCAGCGCAGGCTGTGCCCGACCCCAGGTGCTCCGGCTGGAGGTGCCACCGATGGCCTGTCCGGACCACGAGCTCGTCGTCAGCTGGGAGGTGAAGGGGCGCGCGGCGCTGCGCGCGGCGCGCGGGGAGCAAGACTGGGACGAGGGTGAAGTGCCGTCCCAGGGCCAGCGCACGTTGGCCGTCTCCCAGACCACCACCTTCACGCTGAAGGCTCTCGATGCACGGCCGGAGGAGAAAAACGCTTACCGCATCGCCCGGACGCAGGTGCCGCAGCTCTACGAAAATCGCGCCGCCCCCGCCACCTGCGACGCGGGGGGCAAGTGCCTGGGGTCCTTCGTGTTGCCCGAGACGAGCGGCATGCGCGTGGTCAAGCTCTCGGATCCGACCCTGGTCGTGCGCGGGCAGGCGCAACCGGTGGCGATCTGCGTCAGCCCCCCCGCGGCCCAGCGGACCTGCGTGGAGCCGGGTTCGAGCGCGCCGCTCGATACGCCTGCGGCGGGGACCTGGACGCTGGAGGCCAGCCTGCCCGCACCGAGTCCGACGCCGCCACAACTCCGCATCCACCTCGATCTGAAATGCCATTGATCTGCCGTTGATCTGAACTGCAGCTAGCGCACGGAGAGATGCATGACACCGACCGAACTTCGCGCGCTCGTCGACACGATCGTGGTGGTGATGCTGGAGAATCGCTCGTTCGATCATGTCTTCGGCTTTCTCAGCCACGAGTCCTTCGGCGCTCGCACGGACGTCGAGGGCCTGCACCGTCCGGGGTCGGGACCCGATTGGAGCAACTACGACGAAGCGGGCAACCTGTATCCGCCCACGGCCACCCGCGATGGCTACTTGCCTTCCGATCTGCCGCACGGGAGACGGCGCATCGCCGCGCAGATCCGTGGTGGGGCGATGGACGGTTTCATCAGCGCCTATTTCGGCTGGCAACCGGACAGGAGCCCTGCGCCCATGCGCTTCTGCACGCCGGCGGACGTACCCGTCAGCGCTGCGCTGGCGGAGGGCTACGCGGTCTGCGACCATTGGTTTGCTTCGCTGCCCGCCGATACGCAGCCGAACCGGCTGATGGCGATGAGCGGCTACAGCCGGATCGACACCACGGGCGCGGTGAAGCTGCCCCACCTGTTGCCCGAGCAGACGACGATCTTTGATTGGCTCGAACGCAAGGGCAAACGCTTCGAGCTCTATGTCGACAGCGATCGCATCCCCGTCGTGGGCGTGCCGTCGAACCTGCTGCTCATGAGCTCGCAACGCAAGCACGTATACCGGCACGGCCACCCGATCGCGCGCCTGGCGGCGGAATGGCAAAGCTCGCGGCCGGCCCCCGACGTGATCTACTGCGAGCCCTTCTACAACGACTTTGCCACCGTGCTCGGGCAACACGGCACCTGCAACCACGCGCCCCTGCCGCTCTGCTTCGGCGAGGGACTGCTCAAACGCCTGTACCGGACGCTGACGAGCAACCCGAACAAGTGGGCGCGCACCGTGCTCGTGATTTGTTATGACGAACACGGCGGCTTTTTCGACCATGTGTCGCCGCCCGCCATGCACTACGCTCCGCCCCCGCATGCACAATGGGAAAACCGCACCCCGTTCGACACGCTCGGCGTGCGCATCCCCGGCCTGGTCGTGTCCCCGCTCGTGGAACGGGGCAGCGTGTTTTCGGGTCTGCTCGACCACACCTCGATCTTGCAGCTGATGGTCGATCGCCACGGGGAGCCAGCGGATCTCGACAGCTTCGGGGATGCCCGGGCGCGCCGCCTCGCCGGCGTACACTCGCTGGCAGACGTGCTGACGCGCAGCAGCCCGCGCGCCGACATCCTCGCTGCCATTCCCGACCCGCCGGCACCCACCGGGACGCCCACCCTGGGCCCCCTCACCGAGACGGGCGAGATGTTCCAGGCGGTTATCGCCTCTTCCGCGGGACCGTAGAGCATCGAGCGGGAGCAGCGAGCCCACCACGCAGAGCCAGCCGAGCCAACCGAGCCGAGTCATGAAGACGCACCGTCATCCGCCAGAGCCAGGCCCACTGCCAGAGCGCGCACGCCTCCCCCGCTTCCGGGTCCCCGATCGCTCCGCCACACGCTCACTGAGCGCTGGGGTGGCGCTCCTGCTCGCCAGCAGTTGCGGGCCCTCGCTCCGGGATCCGATCGGTCCCCCGCCACCTCCGCCTCCGGCCGCGATCGTGGTCGTGGGGGACGGCTCGCTCGCCAGTGGGCACTTCGGCCCGGCCGGCGGCATTCTGCAACTCGGGCCGCCCGGGCCCAGCATCGAGATCCCCGCCGGCATGCCGGGCGCGGGCGGGCTGTCCGTCTCGCTCGAAGCGCAGAGCAGCGAAGGCTTGCCCGAGGTAGCAGGGCGCATCGGCAGGCCGTTTCGCTCCACTCCGACGCTATCGCCTCCGTCCGGCAAATGGATCGTCGTCCGTTCGATCGAAGTCGAGCGCTTGCCCCCCGAGTGCGCGCCGCCGGCGCTGCAACTCGCGCTGGAGGCAGCGAGCGCAGAGCCTGGGCCAGCCCTGCGCTGGCGCTTCGAGGCGGCACAGTGGGAAAACGGTCGCGCCGTCGTGCAGCTGTCGGAGTTGCCACCGTCGCGCAGCGTGTTTGTGTGCAAGCCCCAGCCGTAACTGCCGGTATCACCGAAGAAGGGGAATCCTCGAATGACTCTGGGCGCCAACGTTGGCCTGACATTTCATGAATCGATGAGCGGCTTCCTCGCCGATGGCGAGACCCAGCCGGAGCAGGGCGACCAGCGCGGCCGTGGCAAGCCGGCCAACTTCGCCTTCCGGCTCGACGTGAGCATTCCGCATCTGAGCAATTTCTTGAAGGCGACGAGCCACGAGGCCGTCGTCAGCGGGGGCTCCGTGCGCTGGGACGGGCATGCCAAGAACGGTACGCCGATCGCTTCCGGCGGCAGCCTGGTGATGTACCGGAACCTGAGCGCCGACGGCCGTCAGAAGGAGTTCGACTTCAGCTTCAGCTTCCAGACGGATCGCGGCATCTGGCACACCGTCAATGGCCGCAAGCGCCTGGCCGATGATCACGGGCTGGACGCCGGTGCCGATCTATCGACGCTCTTCGTGCGGGTCACGGCGCAGGGCCCGACCGTCGCTGCCGGCATCACGCGCGTGCACGTGGACGAGTTGCTCGAGCAGGTGATCTCGATGAAGGCCACGGGCGCAGCCAACGCGGCGGAGGGGCTGGCCGCCACGTCGGCGTTTCTGACCTTCATGAACGACCAGATTCATCAGGTGTACCCCGGCATCCCGTTCCTGTTCCAAGCCGATCCCGCTCGCTACCTGACCCCTGGGGAATGGCGCGCGCTCTCGCTGATCATCTCCGTGATGTTGCCGAGCCCCCTGCCGAGCAACGGGCCCAGCCTCAAAGATACCGTCGGCAACCTGCAAAACTTCATCCGCGCTTCCGAGCCGGGCGGGCTCGATCAGATCCGCGGCGCCCTGAAGCTGCTGGGCGTCGTGGCGCCGATCGCGCAGGGACTGGTGGCGCAGATCCGCAAGATCGTGCGCGAGCGCATCGAAAGCGCCCAGGCCAGCCCGGAGCGAACCCTGTTCGAGCTGTTGTACCGCGTGGCGGTGCTGCCCTACTTTTCCCATCGCAGCGCCGACGCTCTGGTCGGGTACCATCGCCCCGAGTTCAAGCCCGCGCACAATACGCTGCTGGGCGTGAGCCCACTGCCGAGCCCGCGCGTGTATGACGTGGCCATCATCGGCGCTGGAGTCGCGGGCTCGCTGCTCGCCGATCGCCTGACCCAGGCCGGCAAGAGCGTGATCTTGCTCGAGGCGGGGCCCTACGTGGCCGAGCGGCACATGACCACGGACGAGCTGGTGATGACGGCCACGCTCTACAAATCGGGCGGGCTGCAGACACTCAATGAAGGCACCGAGCTGGAAAGCACGACGGGGGCGTTTCCGGTGTTGCAGGCCGCGTGCGTGGGCGGTGGCGGCACGATCAACAACGCCGTCTGCCTGCAGTTGCCCGAGGCGCAGCTCGCGCGCTGGCATGGCGTGGGCTTTCCGGTCCCCACGGCGGAGTTGCGCAGCTCATATGCTCGGGTGGCCTCCGAGCTCGGCATCCAACCCGCTTCCAGCGCGACCAGCGCCATGAACCCCGCCGGGGATTTCTTGCGCAGCCTCGGGCCGATGCAAAAACCGCGCGTCGATCTACCGCCAGAGAGCGGCCTCTCCGAGTGCCTGGTCAACATCGAACACGGCTGCCGGGGCCTGGGGCTCTGCAACAGTGGTTGCGGAGAGGAGCGCAAGCGCAACGCTCTGCAGGTCTACCTGCCGCGCGCGCTCGCCACGGGCCAGTGCCAGCTGGTACCGCATGCGCGCGTGATCGCGATCGAAGCCAAGGGCGGCAGCGTGACGGGGCTCGACGTCGATGTGGCGGGCCGCCGCGTCCCCGTGCGCGCCAGCCAGTACGTGCTCTCTGCGGGCTCGATCGCGTCCTCGGTACTGTTGTCGAGCTCTCCCGACGTGCGGGGGGTGCTGGAGGGCGCGCACGTGCCGGTCGGCAAGCGTTTCTCCGCCAACGTGGGTTCGCCCCTATTCGGCCTGTTTCGGCGCGTGATCCACCGTCAACCGAGCCTGCAGATCGGCCACTACTACCTGCCGCCCAGCGGTCGCGGCTTCATCATCGAGAGCTGGCATGCCCCACCCGGCACTCTGGCGCTGGCCTTGCCCGGCTTCTTCAACGCGCATTGGCAGCGCGTGCTCGCCTACTCGCGGCTGATCACGATCGCTCCCCTGATCGGCACGCACGCGCGCGGCTCGATCAGCGTCGAGCACGGAAAAACGCGGATCCGCCTGCCGCTCGAGCTCGGGGACGACTTTCTGGCGCTGAAGGAGGGCGTCGCCACGGTCGCGCGAGCCATCCTGGGCACGGGGGACGCGGACCTGCTCGAGGTGATCGCCGGCACCCGCCTGGGCTTTTCCATCCGCAGCGAAGCCGACGTGAAGCGCTACCTGGACAGCGTGCGCTCGCCGGCGGAGCTGCGGCTCAGCACCGGGCACCCGCAGGGCGGCAACGCGATGAGTACGGATCCGGCGCTCGGCGTCGTGGGAGCCGACTTTCGCGTGCGTGGCTTCTCCAACTTACGCGTCTGCGACGCCAGCCTGTTCCCCGAGGTCGCCGGTGTGAACCCGCAATGGACGGTGATGGCGCTGGCCGATCGCTGCGCTCGGGTGATGACGTCGTGAAGCGCTCGTTGTCCCGACGCCACCCGCAGACCTGGCGGTGGGCCCTGGCCGCTCTTTTCCTGCCCGCGCTCGGCTGCGGCGGCGTCCCCGTCTGGCCCGTCGGAGTGCCGCCTCAGACCGGCATGGATGGCGCGGCGATGCGCGCCGAAGCAGCGCTACCACTGTGCGCGGGGGCCACGACTTGTCCCGAGTTGGACGAGCTGCGGGCGCTCTTGAACGCCCAGGCAGCGCGTTGCGCCAGCGTGACGGGCACCGCCACGGTGTCCAAGGACGTGGAGGCCCTGTTGGTGGCCCTGGCAGAGGCCGCGCCCGGCACGGCCAGCTTCCCGGGCTCCTTCGCCGTGGCGCCCGAGGCATTTCGCAAGGCGAGCGGCGTACCTGCGGTGGATGCCCGCGGCGAGGGCCCGGAAGACGCTGTCGCAGTGCTGTTTCATGGCCTGTGGTGGAGCTTCTGGGATCGCCAGGCGATCAGCGCCGTGCCCAGCAAAGCGGGCGGCTACTCGCACCTGATCGTGTTCCCGGATTTCGAGGGGCGTCAGCCCTGCAAGGAGTGGTGACATGCCGCTTTCGGAAGCCAGCGCGCACGACCGGGTACTGGCGGCGTGGCTGCGCCCACCGCTGTATTGCCGGCTGCGCCTGGTGGCGCGCCTGGCCGACCCCGCGATCGGCAATGCCGACACCTCTCGCGTGTATGTGTTCGTCCCCGACCTGCACTTGATCGCCGACGATCGCATCGCTGCCTTCTCGTACACGACCAATCAGTGGGCGGTGCTGTACAATTCCCTGTTTCGGCTGGCAGGGGTACGCGCGGAGCTGGCGCGCGAGGGCGTCAGCGTGGTGGTGACGCAGATGGGGGATCTGTTCGATCTCTGGCGAGACGGTCATTCTACCGAGCGCAACTCGGTGCAGAAGATCGTCGGCAGCTGGGGCAACCTGCTGAAGCTGCTGTACCGGGCGCCGCGGGACCCGAATTGCTTGCGCGCGCAGCTGCTCGTGGGCAACCACGACGCGCAGATGGCGGGCACCGCGGGTTGGGCGCTGCGTCGCTTTCTGCCCGTCGAGTCGGCGGCAGCGTTCGCTCTGGCCCTGCACGGAGACTGGCTCGACCCGACCGAACGCTTGCCGGACTGGCTGGCGCGGGCGGGGCTCACCCTGGCAGGCAGGCTGCCGCAGGCAAAGGACTACCCGCTCGGTGAGCTGCGCGCGCTTCTGGCCCGAAACTCGGAGCAGGCCAACGGCTTTCAAGATTGGATCCAACACCGCGCCGCGCCCACGCTCGAGCCCATGGCGGCCAGCGCCCAGACCGTGAACCTGCCCGACGAATTCAACGTGCTGCGCAAGAGCGCCGGACGAGAGCATCCGTTCCTGGAGGACGCCGTGCAGCTCGTGACCACCTATCGAGGCCGACCAAACGCCTCTCGCGGCTTCGACAATCTGCGGCTGATGGTCATCGGCCATACCCATCACCCGCGCATCTCCATCGACGACACGCGCGACCCGCCGTTTACGCTGCTCGATACCGGCGCCTGGATCGAGAAATACAAGGACTCGACCGGCGCCGTTCACCCCAACAGCCAACTGTCGGTGGTGTGTGGCAACGACGTCCGCATCTACCAGTTCGACCGGCCCTGACCGGAAAAATCTAGTGCCTAGTGCTACTGTCGAAAACTCGGGCTGTTTCCGGGGATGGCGTGACAGGCAGAGGCAGAGGCAGAGCTAGCGGATAGAGATGGGGGCAGAGGCAGAGGCAGAGTGACTGGGCGCGGCTGCGCTGCCATTTGGCTTGCGCCCAGTTTCCGTGCGTCGCTCGGCGCCGTTGAGCAAGCAAACGGGATGAGGCGGGCTCGGGTCCTCTGATGGTCGCAGCGTGCTCGGCGGTATCAAGGCCAAGCCGGCTTCGCCGGTGCCCGCGCAGCGCGGGCAGCCTTGACACCGCCTGCGCTCGCTGCGCCGGCGGTGGGGCCCTCGCCCCGAGGGCGTCACTCACACACGGAGTTCGCCATGACGCTCAAAATTTATCCCATCGTGCTTCAGCTGGTTCGTCGGCTTTCGCCCTATCTTCCAGCGCTGCGCGCGCGTAGCGCAACGCTCGGCGATCAGCTCGAGCGGGCACTCATCAGCATCCCCTTGAATCTGGCAGAGGGCGCCTACAGTCGCGGAAAAAATCGCCAGGTGCGCTATCAATCCGCAGCGGCTTCCGCGCGGGAGGCGCTGGCCTGCCTCGAGACGGCAGAGGCGCTCGGCTGGGTGCAGCCGCTCGAGCCAGAGCTCGGCGCTCTGTTCCACCGTGTCATCGGCACCCTGGTCCGGTTGATCGAGCCTCGGCGCTGAGCCGGACTCCGCTCGGCGGGCACGGGCCCGCCGAGCTCACTTCGGCTCATCCGCCGTCGCAGAGAGCGCCGTCGCCCGGACGGACGGACACGAATCGAAGCTCGGTGACCGAGCGGCCAGCGCGGAAGGACTGGTGACATGGCGCTCTCGGACGAAGTGCGCAGCTGCCAGTAGAAATCTAGCAGCAAGGCAACCGGCGCGGAGCTGGACCCTGGGTCTGCTCGCGACGGGAGCGGTGAGCGCCACGGTGCCGGCCAGGGAACCAATGCAGAGTGGACCGATGCCTGCTGCATGCACTCTCGACAAGCACTACACGCTGGCCGGAGCATGAGCTCGCACTCCGTCTGGCTGCGCCGCCTGCTCTGGATCGCGCTGGGCGTGCTCACGATGTGCCTGGCCCTGGAGAGCCTCTCCCGGATCCGCATGGACGACGACAATCTGTACCTCGCGTACGCCGCGCAGCCCGATCGGGCTCTAGCCTCGGGCATCGAGAACAGCGTGATCGAGCGCATCGCCGCCAGCCCCCACTGCGAGCAGGCGGCGTACCGGCTCACGTTACGTCAGCGCTATGTGACCAACTATGCGGGCTACCTCGCGGTGCAGGGCGCGCTGCAGCGGCTCATGGCGCCGCTCGTGGCTTCGCCTGCGACCCAGCTGCTGGCGGCCTCGCTGGCGGCCAAGGGCCTGTTCCTGGTGCTGTTTGCCGTCTCGCTGCTGCTGGTGGCGGCGCGCGCCGCCGATCGCCGGCTGACGCTCGCCTTCGTGCTGGCCTTTCTGTTGCTCGCCGCGGCCGAGATCGCGATGCAGCGCATCCTGCTCGGCGCGCGTCTGGACCGAACCGGGAAGCTGCTGGTCGAGATCCTGCTCGGGCGCGCCAACTCGCCCTTCGGCGTGACCCCGCGCAACGCGGCGCTGCTGCTGTTCGCCATCGCTCTGCTCTTGCAGTGGCGCGGCGCGTGGACCTGGGCCAGCGCCGCCATTCTGCTCATCAGCCCCTTGCATCAGACGTATGCCGGCCTGGGGCTCGCGTTGTTCAGCCTGGCGCTCCTGGTTTCGCGCCCCGAGGCCTTTGCGCGCACGGGGGTCAGGCTGCTGTTGACCGGCGCGGGCCTCGTCTACCTGCTGCGCGAGCAATTCTTCGCCAGCTCGGGCTGGCTCGTGCGCATCGCCGCCGCAGCCGCGCTGATCGGCGTCGCGGCCCTGTGCTTTCGCGTGGTCGGCAGCCGAACGTTTGCCGAGTTCCGCCGCGCCCGGCTCGGTCGACTGGCAGAGCGCGAGCTGCTGCTCAGCATCGGCAGCCTGCTGGCGGTGGCGGCGCTCGTGGCGCTGGTGAGCCTGGTGGGCTCGCGCCTCACCCACGACGCCAACGCGCGCACGTATTTCTTCACCGAGCTGACCACACGCGTGCTCGGCTTCGTGCGCTTCCCTGCGGCGATGGCGCTGGGCCTGCTGGTCGCGCACCGGTACGCCTCGGATGTCGCCACGTTCCGCCTGACGGCGGGCTCGGCAGTCGCCTGCCTGGCGCTGGGCGCCGCCGCCTGCCTCAATGTCGACCGCGAGAGCTGGACGCGCCTCTCGGGCGAGCTGGAGCAGCAGCTCGGCCGGCCCTCGGAGCGTCGCGTGTTCAAGCCACCGCGCGAAGAGGCGCGGATCTACGCGCACCTGGCGCTGGTCGCCTCCGGAGCGCTACCGAGCTCCGAAGCGCTCGAGCGCATTTTCCGCAAGCGCACGATCCGGTGTACTCCGCCGTCCCGCTAGGACGCCGGGCCTCCCGGCGAGGCGTTGTCCCGTGGCCGGGAACCGACTAGGTTGCTGCCACTCCGCATGTCCGCCCACCCTGCCCCTTCCTCGTCCTCCGCCTCCGTGCCGCGCGGCGCGCACGGGGCGCCGGGCGTGCCTTCCACCTCGACCACGCCCGCCACGCCGATGACACGGGCTCGCTTTGCCGAGTATCGGCGGCAGGCCACGGAATACGCCCAGGGGATGTACCAGGGCGGCAATCAGAAGGACCTCTACGAGCAGGCCGTGCCCTCGTACATCCACGGCAACCCGCTGTTGCGCGCGCTGTTCTGGGAGCGCATGTGGCAGGTCGTGCACTACGTCGAGCGTGCCAACCAAGAGCGCGGTCCGGTCCTCGACTTCGGTTGCGGCGTGGGCATCCTGCTGCCGCTGCTGGCGGCCTGCGGCTTTCCGGTGGCCGCCGTGGACGTCGACATCGTGGCCACCCCCAAGTTTCTCGAACGCTTTGGCGTCAACGCCATGTTCGTGGACCAGCCCGAGCGCCTGGACGCGCTGCCCGACGGCTCTTTTTCCGTGATCACGGCGCTCGACGTGCTGGAGCATTTTCCCGATACGAGCACCCACTTGACCCGGCTCCGGCGGCTGCTCGCGCCGGGAGGCTGCCTGGTGATCTGCGGGCCCACCGAGAACCTGATCTACAAGCTCGGCAGAAAAGTGGCGGGGTTCAGCGGCCACTATCACGTGCAGAACATCTACGATATCCGACGCTCTGCGCAGCCGCTGTTTGCGCTCGAGCACGTGAGCACGCTGCTGCCGCTGGTACCGCTGTTCGAGATCTTTGCCTGTATCCGCCGCGCGTAGTCCCTAGCCGCGCGGCGCGCGGCGCCGCAGGATCAACGTACGGCTGTCGGCGCGCCGCAGCTGGGTGGCCGCCAGCCCGAGCGCGTGGCCCGCGACGCCGCCCAGCCGCCGCACGAGCGGTAGACTCGCGCTGAGCCGCCCGCCGAGCCCGGCCGGCTCGAAGTCGATGTCGTCCAGCTCCAGCAGCGTCTCGAGGCCCAGGCCCGAGGCAAACAAGCCCAGCGAGCGGCGCGTGAAGTATTGCTGGTGCGGCGGGAAGGTTCCCACCTGAAATAGCTGATTGCCGAGCGAGCTCACGCCCAGCCTGCGCGCCCCGTTCGCGAGCGAGAACAACAGGCCATCCTGCACCGGTACCTTGACCACCAGGTAGCGAACACCGCTCGGAAGCCGTTCGATCCAGGGTGCCAGGCGGCGCTGCAGATCGCCCGCGAAGTGCTCCACCACGTCGAGCAGCGAGATCGCCTCCGGCACGAAGCCCAGGCCCGCGAAATCGAGCCGCTCGAAGGGCTCCGTCTCGTCGAGCTGGACGCCGGCGATGCCGCGGCTCGCCAGCAACTCGAGCGCGAGCGCGGAGACGTCACCCCCCGCCAGCTGCTGCATGCCCCGCTCCCGGGCGGCCTCGAGCAGCCAGCCACGCCCGCAGCCGAAATCGAACAGGGACCGGGGCGGCTCCGGCGAGAACGACAGCGCGTCGAGCAGCCGCTCCGACTGGCGGCGGCGCGTCGCAGCGAGCGACTCGACGAACGCGCCCTGCTCGTACGCGCGATGATAGTCGGTGCCGGCGCTGGCAGCGTGGTGCTGGGCCTGGACGTGACCACACGCCACACAAGCGACCGCGTCGAACGCCGGCTGCGTCCAGAAGGGCCGCGTGTCCGCCCCACAGACCCAGCAGCGCGGCCCCAGCCCGCTGGCGCGCACTCCGCTGGCGCGCATTCCGCTGGCGCGCACTCCGACGTTCGCCTCAGGCATTCGGCACCTCCCCGGACGTTTCCTCCAGCGCTTCTCGTTCGGGCAAGCGCGCCAGCGGGAGCCGCGGCACGCTGGCCACGTCCACCGCGATGGCTTGCACCCAGAGGATGAATCCGAGCGTGACGGGCAGCGCGCCGACCATCACCGTTCCGGGCGTGGCGGGCACCCCCGTCAGGGTCGACCCCACCCAGTGCCAGACGCCGAACAGCGTACCGGTCACGAGCAGCAGGGTGCCCACGCTCACGTACAGGCCAAACACGCTGAAGCTGGCCATCAAGTGGCGCAGCCAGAGCCGCTTGATGAAGCCCTTAAACAGCAGCCAGGGAAAGCGCCTCAAGATCCGGCCCAGGCGCATGGAGCTCGCCTCGTCGCCGTAGCGGGCGGGAATGGGCACGTCGCTGGCGCACGCCCCCAGGAGGCCCAGCTCACCCAGCATGTGGCTCTCGAAGAAGTAGTCCCGCGCCATCGTCTCCAGCCGCAGACTCGAGAGCGCCTGGTGATGGATGGCGGTGTAACCGTTGGTGGGATCGTACAGGTTCCAGTAGCCCGAGGAGAGCCGCACCAGGAAGCCCAGCGCCGCGTTGCCGATCAGCCGGACCAGCGGCATCTGGCGCAGGTCATCGCTGTGGTGGAAGCGGTTGCCTTTCGTATAGTCGGCGTCCCCCCGCACGATGGGCGCGATCAAGCGCCGCAGATAGCCGGGATCCATCTGCCCGTCGCCATCCATCTTGACGACGATCTGCGCGCCGCGCTCGAGTGCCCGGCGATAGCCGCTGCAGACCGCCCCACCCACGCCCTGGTTGTGCTCGTGGCGCACCAGTACGATGCGCGGATCGGCGGTGGCCAGCCGCTGCACGATCTCGCTCACCGCGTCGGGGCTGGCGTCGTCCACCACCACGATCGAGCTCACCCAGCCCGGTAGCCCGCGCACGACCTGCTCGATGTGCGCGGCCACGCGGTACGCGGGGATCACGATCGCCACCGGCGGATCGCTCGGGACGGCCGCAGCCTGGAGCACGGGCCCGCCGCGCGAGGTCATGCCACGCGCCATCTCTGCCACCCCCTGTCGAGAGTGCCGGTCGTGGGGCTTCGGCCAGGCATGCCGGGCGACTTTGGCCGAAAGCACCGGGCGCCGCCAAGAGCCAAACGCTGCGCCGGCCGCAAATTCAGCCACACTGACGCGCTGCTCGAGCACGCGCGGCCGCGCGTGATCCGGCGCTGGCGCTGGGTCGCGCTGCGTGCTCCAATGGGCCTCGCGAGGCCGGGCCTCGGCAGATGGGCGAAATGGAGCGTCAGCTCGACCGAGGCTCGAAGGGCGGGCGATTCACACGCCGGGTGCCGTGGCTGGTGGCGGCGGTCGGCGTGCTCGGGGGCCTGCTCGCCTGGGGTTGGTTGGACCGGTCGCCGGCGCGCTGGTGGCGTGCGCGCGGGGCGTCGGCGGTGAGCCGGCTCACGCTGCCGCCGCGCTTCGACGGCGGGACGGGGCGCTACCAGGCGGTGGTCGCCTTTCCCCAGCTGAGCTTCGAAAACCCGCTCGGGCTGGTGCCGTTGCCCCACACGAACCGCCTGCTCGTGCTGGAGCAAGGCGGCCGCATCTTCGCGATCGAAAACGCGCCCGGGACGGCCGACAAGCGCCTGGTGCTCGATCTCTCGTCGGTCACCCTGGCCGCGCTGGACAGTGGGCTACTGTCGCTCGCCTTCCACCCGGAGTTTGGCCGTGCCGGCTCAGCCAACGCGCGCTTTGCCTTCGTGCAGTATGCCTACAGCGCCACGCCCAGCGTCCGCTCCTCCCCCGAGGATCAGACCGTCACGACGTGGCGGCTGTCGCGCTTCGAGGTGGATCCGCAGAGCGGCACCTTCGATCCCGCATCCGAGTTGGTGCTGATCGCGCAGCGCGACGAGAGCCTGTACCACCAGGGCGGCGCGCTCTTGTTTCACCCGCGCGACGGCTTTCTGTACGTCTCGGTCGGCGACGAGGGGACCTACGACGACAACCCCCAGCACCTGGACAACGACCTGTTCTCGGGCGTGCTGCGCATCGACGTGGATCGCCGCGGCGGCAGCATCAGCCACCCCATCGCCCGGCAGCCCAAGACCGGCAGCACGGACCACTACTTCATCCCCAACGACAACCCCTTCGTGGGCCAAGCGAATGCGCTCGAGGAGTTCTACGCGCTCGGGCTGCGCAATCCCCACCGCATGACGTACGATCCGGTCGACGATCGCACCTGGATCGCGGACGTGGGAAGGAGCCGGCGCGAGGAGCTCGACATCCTGCGGCGCGCCGGCAACTATCAGTGGGGCGCGATGGAGGGGACGCGGCAAATTCACCCCAAGCCGCAGGGAGCAGCGGGCAAGTGGACCGCACCGCTCCTGGACTTCAGTCGGGAAGACGCAGGCTGCGTGATCGGCGGCTACGTGTACCGTGGCCAGCGCAACAAGGAGCTCGCGGGCAAATACGTGTTCGGCGACTTCGTCACGGGCAACGTCTGGGCGCTCTCCTACGCGCTGGACCGAGCGCAGCAGGTCCAGGTGCGCGAGAATCAGCTGCTCACGCAGACCAGCTTTCGCAGTCAAGGCAGCGGCATCACCTCGTTCGGCGTGGACGCGGCCGGTGAGCTCTACTTCATGACCATGGGCAAGGCCGCACAGATCTGGCAGCTCTCGCCCCGCACGGCGCAGCCCGCCACGCCCGCACCGCCCGCGCTCCTGAGCCAGACGGGAGTGTTCACGGACACCAGGGGCCGCCAGCTACAGAGCCAGGCCTTGCCGTACGAGGTGGCGAGCCCGTTCTGGAGCGACGGCGCGCAGAAGAGCCGCTGGCTGCTGCTGCCGGCGAACGGAAAGGTAACTTTCTCACCGAGGGGCCCGTGGCAGTTCCCCGCGGGCACCACCTTCGTGAAGCACTTTGCCATGGCGCTCGACGAACGCACGCCCGAGCAGCTCACGCCCCTCGAGACACGCCTGCTCGTGGCGGACGACGACGGCGGGTACTACGGCGTCACCTACCAGTGGAACCGAGACGCCTCCGACGCGGAGCTGGTGTTGCAGCGCAAGGAACAGACGCTGCGGATCCGCGATCGCAACGGCAAGGTACGCCAGCAAGCCTACGTGTATCCGTCGCCCGTCGACTGCCTCGCCTGCCACAATCCCAAAGCCGGCTATGTGCTCGGAGTGCGTACCGAGCAGCTCAGCCCTGGCTCGGACGGTGACGAGGCGCCTCTCGTCGAGTGGGCCGCTCAGGGCGTGTTCTCGCAACCGCTCGATCGAGCCGATCTCGCGGCCCCACGCCTCGCCGCGCTGGACGACGAGACACGCAGCGTGGAGGACCGGCTGCGCTCGTACTGGGCGACCAACTGCGCCATGTGCCACGGCGTGGACCCGGGCATCCGTGCCCGCTGGGACGCCCGCTATCAGACCCCGCTCCAGCAGCAAGGGATCGTACGCGGGCCGCTCGAGAACGCGCGCGAGAGCTCGGCCGTGATCGTCCCCGGAGACCTCGAGCACTCGATGATGTTCGTGCGCGGCAGCAGCACCGAGCCCGGCTTCGGTATGCCGCCGCTCGGCAGGCGCACCTCCGACGCGCGCTACCTGGCCCTGCTGCAGCGCTGGATCGAGGCGTTGCCCGCCGCTGCACCATGAGCAGCGCCCTCGCGTCGCCCATCTGAGGTCGGCGCGCGGCGCCCTGCTCGTCGCGGCCGCGGGGCTCCGGGGCCGCTTCAGCTCGCGTCGGCGCTCTCCGCGCCCCGAGGCGGCGCACTCTCTGCGGCAGCGCTGGCGCTCCGGCGCAAGCGCCGCTGGGCACTCAACAGGTGCGCCACTTGATCGAGCACGACGGCGAGCAGGATCACCGCGCCGATGATGACGAAGGTCCAGTTGGGGTTGAGGCGCCAGATGCGCTGGATGCCGTCCGGGTCCAGGTAGCGCAACTGGAACATGTTGATGCCGTTGTCGATCACGCGCATCATGGCCGAACCGATCACGATGCCCAGAATGGTGCCTTCACCGCCGCGCAGCGAGCAGCCGCCGAGCACGGCCGCGGCAACGGCGTACATCTCGTAGGCGATGCCGACCTGCTGGGACATCTGCCCGATATACGCGGCGTAACACACGCCGGCGACGCCGCCGAGGCCGGACGAGATCACATAGCTGGCCGTCTCCACCCGCCGCACCGCGATGCCAGAGTACTCCGCGGCCTCGCGGTTACCGCCCATGGCATACAGGTAGCGGCCAAAGACGGTGAAATGCAGAACGTAGGTGGCCACCGCGATCACCGTCAGGAAGATGAGCAGCGGATAGGGCAAGATCGGCTCTCCGGAAACGGCAAAGATGCCGCCGTTGGCCAGGCGCAAGAGCGGCGAGCCCCCCAGGCTCAACGTCCCCCCCTCGACGATGGTCTGCGACACCCCGCGCCAGAGCAGCATGCCGCCCAGCGTGACGATGAACGGCTGCAGCCGTAGCCGGGTGATCAGGAGCCCCTGCATCAGGCCGATGGCCAGGGCCGCGCCCAACCCCACCAGGATGCCCAGCCAGAGCGGATAGCCGAGACCGGGCGCGTTCGCCGACGACACCTTGGCGACGAGCACACCGGTAAGGCCGATGACCGAGCCAATCGACAGGTCGATCCCCCCCGAGATGATGACAAAGCCCATGCCGATGGCAAAGATGCCGAGCATGGAGATCTGCCGCAAGGTGTTGATGGCGTTCGAATGGCCGAGGAAATCCGAGTTGGACAGCCAGAGGACAAAACACAGCGCGATCAGCGCCACGCCGATGCCGAGCTCGCGCCTCATGCCGCCGCGCCGTTCTCTCGAGTGATACTCTGCCCCGTCATCAGACGCACGAGTCGCTGCTGGTCCAGCTCGCTCCGCAAGAGCACTCCCTGGATGCGCCGCTCGTGCATCACGATCACCCGATCACTCATTCCCATGACCTCTTCCATGTCCGAGCTCACCATGATGATGCTCACGCCCTGGTCGGCGAGCGCCGCCATGTGCCGGTAGATCTCCGCCTTGGCGCCGACGTCGATACCGCGCGTCGGCTCATCGAGGATGAGCACCCGCGGCGACATGGCCAGCCACTTTCCGAGCACCACCTTCTGCTGGTTGCCGCCGGACAGCGTCGCTGTCCTCTGCAGCTGGCTCTTTGCCTTGACGTTCAGGCGCGCCATCTCGCGCGCCGCCACCCGCTGCTCCTTCTTCTTGTCGAGCCAACCCAGGCGGGTCTGCCTGCCGATATCCGGCAAGGTCACGTTCTGGGCGATCGACATCGGCAGCACCAGGCCGTGCCGCTTGCGATCCTCCGGCGCCAGGTACACACCCCGGTCAATCGCCGCCCGAGGCGACTCGGGGCGAAAGGCCTGCCCGGCGAGCCGCAACGTACCGGCGAGCGCGGGCGTAGCGCCGAAGATGGCCTGCATGAGCTCGGTGCGCCCCGAGCCCACGAGGCCCGCAAATCCCAGGATTTCTCCGCGACAGATCTGGAACGACACCCCCGCGGGGGCCCCCTCCACCCACAGGTCCCGCACCTCGAGCGCCAGCTCGGCGGGCGCCGCGCTCGCTGGCGCAGCCGTGCGCACGGGGAAGTACTGCCCGCTCAGCTGGCGGCCCACCATCATGCGCACGATCTCGTCGTGGCTGGCCTCTGCCCGCAGCAGGTCGCCGATGTACCGTCCGTCGCGCAGCACGCTGATGCGATCGGCCAGCTCCAGGACCTCATCCAGGCGGTGGGAAATGTAGATGATGCCGATGCCCTCGCGCTTCAGCTGCCGGATGATCCGGAAGAGCTGCTCGGACTCACCCGCGGTCAGCGACGAGGTGGGCTCGTCCATCACGAGAATCCGTGCGTTCTGGCCGAGCGCCTTGGCGATCTCACAGAGCTGCATCTGCCCTGCCGTCAGCTGAGACACGGGCGTGGAGGGAGGCAAGCGCAAGCCGACCCGCTCGAGCAATGCCGCCGCGAGCTCGTTCAGGCGAGCCCGCGGTACTGGCCGCAGCCAACCGCCGCGCGCCGCGCCGCCCTGGGGCAGCTCGCTACCGAGGAAGAGATTGGCGGCGATGTCCAGGTTGGGTGCCAGGAGCAGCTCTTGATGGATGAGCGCGATGCCGAGGCGCTTGGCATCGGGGACGCCGGTGATCTCACGAGCACGCCCGTCGATCTCGATCTGCCCGGCGTCCGGCGTGTGAACGCCGCTGAGCACCTTCATTAGCGTGCTCTTACCGGCGCCGTTCTCCCCCATCAGCGCCAGCACCTCGCCCGCCGCGAGCCGCAGCGACACCTTCTCGAGCGCTACCACGCCCAGAAAGCGTTTGCTGATCTCGCGCATCGCGAGCAGCGGCACTGGCGCCGTCGGGTCTGTCACTTCTTCAACTCGGCGAGGTTCTTCTGGAATGCTTCGGCGTTGGCCTGGTTGATCACCTCGACGCCCGTGTCGATGATGCCGCTCGGCGGAAGCGCCTGCTTGGCCGCTTCCCCCTTGGTCGCGAGCTCGTGCATCCACTTGCTCGACTGGTAGCCGAACTCGAAGGGCTTTTGCACCACGGTACACGCGATGACCCCGCTCTTGATGGCGTTCAGCGTGCCCTCCTCCTCGTCGAATACCGCGGCCAGCACCTTCCCCTTCTTGCCCAGGGCCTCGATGGCCGAGGCGATGGCGGGGCCGTTGTACGACCAGAGGCCCGCCACCAGGTTCAGGTCCGAGTGCGCGTTGATAATGTCCTCGACGTTGGAGCGCGCCTTGGCGCGATCCGTGTTGTCTTCGCGCTTGTCCACGATCTCGATGTTCTTGCCCGCGGTGGCGTCGACAATGCCCTTGAGCCGCTGCGCGGCGTTATCGGCCGAGAGCGTGCCGACGAAGACGGCCATTTTACCACCGTTGGGCAACAGCTTGACGATCTCGCCACCGAGCGCCTTGCCTGCCTCATAGTTGTTGGTGCCGATGTACAAGAGGCGCTTGCTCTTCGGCGCGTCGGAGTCAAACGTGATGAGCTTGCTCTTGCCGGCGACCTGATCCAGCACCGGCACCTGGTCATTGGGCGCGATGGCACTCACGGCGATCGCGTCATAACCCTGGCTCGACAGGTTCTCGAGCAGCTGGTTCTGCTCCTCGGTCGTGCCGTTGGGCGGCATCTTCAGGTCCACCTGAACCTTGGCTTCCTTCTCGTACTTGTGGATACCGGCCGCCGCGATTTTCCAGAACTCGCTCGCGTTGTTGGTGACGAACGCGAGCTTGACCGGTTTGTGCGAGTCCCCGCTGCTCCCTGCCAATCCGGTCCCGGCGCTCGGGCTCTCGCTCTTGCAGCCAAAGGCCAACCCGAGGCCGCATGACGCGGCGAGCAACCAGGAAAGAAAATGAAGTCGAGATGTCATCGCCACGTACCAACTCCTCGCAATCATCGAGCTTCACGAGCTCGGGGGGGGGGGAATGAACTCCTAGCATTGAGAACCTCGCGCTGTCGACTCGCGCTCCACCAGCACGGGCTCCACCACGACGCGCTTCGGAACTTTCTCACCTTCGATTCGACCGAGCAGGACTTGTAGACAACGCCGGCCGAGCTCCGTGAAGTCCTGACGAATGGTCGTCAGCGGTGGCGTGAAATATTCAGCCTCGGGGATATCGTCAAAGCCGACGACGCTGAGATCGCGCGGGACATGGCGGCCAGCCTCGCGCATCTGCCGAAGGAGCCCCAGCGCCATCTGGTCATTGGCGACGAATACCGCGGTCAACCCCTGGATTTGCAGCAACTCTCGACCCAGCTCGTATCCGGAGCGCGGAGTCCAGTCGCCGCGCAAGATGTCGGGGACGGGAGCGCCCGCGCTCTGCAGCACGGACTTCCATCCCGCGATGCGCTCCTCCGCTTCTCTCCAGTCACTGGGTCCGGCCAAGTGCCACACCGTCTTGTGACCGAGCTCGAGCAAGTGGCGCGTGGCGGCTGCGGCACCCGCCTTCTGGTCCACCGTGGCGACGGGAATCGACGCGCTGGGCCCCGCCTGTACGGCGACCACGGCGAAGTCCGGCGGCACGTGGCGCAGGGCCTCTACCCCCGCGCGCATGGGCGCGATCACCGCGATACCGTCCACACCTTGCCCACGCAGTTCCGAAACGGCGGACAGTACGGTGTCGCGGTTGAGTGCGCGAAGGCTCGAAATGCTGACGCCGTATCCAGCATCGTGAGCCGCCTGCTCGATGCCGTGCAACGTGGACGCAGGACCGTACAGCGTGGTGTCGAAGGTGACGACACCGAGCCTCTTCGAGCGGCCTGTGGCCAGAGCGCGCGCGACCGAGTTAGGGCGGTAGTCGAGCTTGCGAATGGCAGCCAGTACGCGTTCTCGAGTGTCCTCTCGTACCTGACTCGAGTCGTGCAGCACGCGGGACACCGTCTGGTGCGAGACTCCGGCAAGCTCCGCAACATCTGTCATCACCGCAGGGCGGCGCTTCTCAGATCTGGTCGGAATGGTCATGGTCTTCTCATATCCTACCTCCGCTTCTGCTCGGTTGACAGACAAAATGTTAGCGCTCACAATGGCCTCATCTTGATGTCTGGGGGGACCTGGCTTGGCAGGTATGTCGAGACAGTCCGTCCTGGACCAGGGCCGCAGCATCGCGGCAGCCCGCTTCGGTTTCGTTAGTCGCGAGCTCGCCCGAGGTCGAGCAAAGCGAGCGAAGGGATCGACGCGACAGTGCAGATCCGCTCGCGAGCTACGGGCTCGGGGCGTCTGGATAGACCCGAGGATCAGTCATGACCTGGAAGCCTCTTCATCGCCACGGTTGGATCGAGCTGGTCGTGGCTCTGGGTTGCGCAACGGCGGCTTGCTCGGAAGCGGCCGACACGCCGGCAGCCATGACGTCCGTGGAGACCAATCAGCCCTCCGGTAGTGGCGGTACGATGAACGTTTCCAGCGGCGGAGCAGCGGGCGTCGTGATGGGTGCCAGCGGCATGAGTGGCGCGGGCGAGGCACCCGCAACGGGCGTCGTTCTCGACATGGGGGGTATGACCAGCAGCGGTAGTGCGGGCAGCACCGCGATGGATCCGGCGTGTAGCGCCGACACCGATGGGGATGGCACAAACGACTGCGTCGATGGCTGCCCAGAAGACCCGAGCAAGCTACAGGCGGGTACCTGCGGCTGCGGCGTGCTCGACAGCGATATCGACTTCGATGGCGCGCTCGACTGTCAGGAGGAGTGCCCCGCAGATGCGTTGAAACTGGTGCCCGGTGCCTGCGGCTGCGGTCTGGCCGATGTGGACACGGACAGCGATGGAACGCTCGACTGCGACGACGCCTGCCCGTTTGACGACACGCACGTCACACCCGGTGTCTGCGGCTGCGGCGCGCCGGACACGTTGCAGCAATGCTTGCGCCACCGCTACAGCTTCAATGGCACGGGTGTCGTCGCCACCGACAGCACGGGCGGCGCCGACGGTGACATCCGCGGCGGCGCCACGCTCACCGGCACGGGCACGCTGGTGCTCGCCGGGACGATCACGGATCAGTACGTCAACCTGCCCGCGGGGATCATCTCCCGGCTCGGCCCGAACGCGACGTTCGAGGTCTGGGTGGCGTGGACGGGAGCCGGTCTACCCTGGCAGCGCATCTTCGACTTCGGCAGCAGCGATCAGCCGGCGGGGCAGCAGGGCCCCAACGGCGTGACCTATCTGTTTTTGACTCCGACCAACAGCATCAACTCGGATCTGCGCGTCGCCTACACGAATGCCGGTCCGCCGCTGGAGCGCGTCGTCAACGCCCCCACCCCGCTGCCGTTCCCGGCGCAGGTGCACGTGGCGGTCGTGATCGACGGCACGGCGGCGACGCTGAGCATGTATCAGAACGGAGTGCTGATCGGCTCGGCGCCGACCCTGGACACCACGCTAGCGTTGCTGAACGACGTCAACAACTGGCTGGGCCGTTCGCAGTTCGCCCCGGACGAGGAGTTCCAGGGCACGCTGGATGAGGTGCGGATCTACAGCGCGGCGCGCAGTGCCGCGCAGATCGCCCTGGACGTGGCGGCAGGGCCCAACGCTCTGCCGGCGCAATGAATCTCTTGGTCTCGATATCGAGCGCCCGCTGCAACTGAAGGTGTCGCAATGAAGAAAATTCGCTCCGCCATTCCATGGTCCCTTGCGGTGTCCGTTGGCGCGCTCTCGGGCGCCGCCTGTTGGTCGTTTTCGGATGCGGATGATCCCGCGAGCGAGGGGGACGAGTCGTCCTCCGGGATGTTGCAGGGCAACCCCACGCCCGCCGGCCCCACTGCGCCGGGGAGTACCGACGTAGCCGCTCCCAGTACCCCCAGTACTCCCGCAGCGCCGTCCGGCACCTCGGAAGGCAGCAACCCCAATCTGCCCGTCGCCCCGCCGAGTACCACGGGCAGCACTCCTGCACCCACGGTGCCGGGCTCGACCGCGACGGATCCCCCGCCCGTCCAGCCCGGGGAGATGCCGCCCATGCCGGTGGCCCCGCCGGCCATCGTCACTCCCTGTGACATCCTGTCCACGGCCGGCAACCCGTGTGTCGCGGCACACAGCGTCACGCGCCTCGTGTACGGCGGCTACACCGGGCCCCTGTACCAGGTCTGTCGCGGAGCTTCTGCGCCCGGACCCAACTCTTGCCCGGGCGGGAACACCCGGGACATCGGCGTGGTGGACGGCATCTACGCCGACGCGGCCGCGCAGGACGCGTTCTGCAACGGCGGCACCTGCACGATCTCGATCATCTACGATCAGTCTCCCAGCGGCAATGACCTGCATCCCGCGCCCAGAGGCGGTTTCAAGCCCACCCCCGACAATCCCGCGGTCGCCACGGATCTGCCGATCACGCTCAACGGGCACAAGGTCTACGGCATCTTCAGCAAACCGGGCATGGGCTACCGTGCCGGATGCACGGGCTGCGCCATCGAGACGCCGGTCGGCACGGCCGTCGGTGACGAACCAGAGACCCAATACATGGTGACCAGCATGAACGGCCTGGTCAACGGCTGCTGCTTCAACTACGGCAACGCCGAGACGACCTCCAATGATGACGGCAACGGCACCATGGAAGCGGTCTATTTTGGCGGCGGCGTGGTCTGGGGCACCGGCTCTCCCGGCGGCCACGACAACGGCCCGTGGGTGATGGCGGACCTCGAGAACGGTCTGTATGCCGGCTGGGAGCGGGGTCAGGACCAGAATATCTCGACGAACACGCCACTCCGATTTCCCTTCGTCACTGGCTTCGTGATCGGGGACACGGCAGACAAGAACGGCGGACGCGGCCGCTTTGCGCTGTATGGCGGCAATGCTGCGGCCGCCGGTAACCTGCAGGTTCTGTACGACGGAATTCGTCCCGAGAAGCCCGGCTACGTCCCCATGCAAAAACAGGGGTCCATCATCCTCGGCATCGGTGGGGACAATAGCGGCAGTGCGGGAGGGCAATGGTTCGAGGGCGTGATGGCGAGCGGCGCAGGGACGCTCGCGACGGCCAACGCCATCCAGGCCAACATCGTCGCTGCGGGCTACGGGAAGTAACCCACCATCATCGCTCCGTCGCCACGTCAGAAGGGACAGCAGCCGTGCTGCCAAGATTGCAAGCCTTGTTCGTGTTGGGAGTGTGCGTCGTATCCACTGCCGCCGCGGCGCAGGAGCCCACGGCGGAGTCTGCGCCTCCGGAGCCCACACCTCCGGAGCCCGCAGAGCAGCCCGCACCTGCGGACTCAGCGCCACCTCCGGCGGGAGCGGACACCCTCGCCGAGGACTCAGGCTGGCACACGGAGGTCCACGGATACTTCCGCGCGCCCATGGCCCTGGGCATCAGCTCGCGCGCGAACCCGGACAACCCCAACGGTCCCAAGCACCAGCAGGTGTCGTACGGACCCAACCGAACCGTCGACTCCAGCTACTTCAGCTTCGCCTACACGCGGCTGCAGGAGCAAGACTGGGCGGAGGTCTTCATCCACGAGAAGAAGAAGCACGTCGACGCCGCGGTCGGGTGGATGGGGTATTGGTATCAGGCCGCTGGCTTCCGGAACCCCGATGCCTCCTGGGTACCGGCCGCAGCCTATCTCACGCTCGACACGGACTTCGAGCTGGGCGGCCTCCAGCCGAACGTCAGTCTCACGATGGGGGCGTGGTGGCCGGCGTACGGCTCATTTCCGAAGTATGACACCTATACGCTCGGTCGCTTTCGCCAGATCGGCGAACAGGTGACCTTGAAGGTCCCCGTGAATCCCGACCTCTCGTTCGCCGTCGTGCAAGGTTTTGGTACCGCCCGGGATGGCAGCTTCAACTATGGCGCGCCGCCCTTTTACGGGGCCCAGACCGGGCTCGATCTGCTGACCTGGGTGCACCTCCAGCTCAGCTACGAGAAATACGTCGACGTCGGACTTCACTACAACACCGAGTGGACCCGCGACCCCAATCTCGCTCAGGGCACCATGATCGGGGATAAGTCCTATACCGTGGTGCGGGAGGCCCATCTGTCGACCATCGGCGCAGAGTTGACGCTGCGTGCACCGTACGCGGGGCGGTTGTGGATCTCCCCGTCGTATATCCACGTCGTCAACGGCTGGGCGCTCGCCAACGGCGGCACCGAGGTCATGCATTCGCTGGGCGGCGCGGGCATCGCCGCCAACTACATGGCCTATACCGGCGCCCCGGACGTCTCCACCGGCAGCGGCTCGATGTTCAATCTGGGCTTCCTGTATGAGAACACCCTGTCCGGTATCCAGGGCAAGCCGCCGGGAGTGCTGCCGGAGGTGACGCTGAACCTCTTCGGCCTCCTGGCGAATGCCAGTCTCGATTTGCCGGTACCCGACCCGGACTCGGGTTTGGTGTACCCCCAAGACCGCATCAAGCAACTCAAGCTCGGCGCAGACGTGAACCTCCAGGCGCTCCAGTGGCTCGGGGTGATGCTGCGCTACGACGCCGTCAACTACGACCTGGACCACCCCGCCTACGTCTTTGCAGCGATCACGGGCCGCGTGGCAGTCTCCTCCCATTACCTGTCGGGCGAACGCATCTACCTGCAGTACTCGCGCTACAGCTACGGCGACAAGATGGTGCTCAACGCCTCCTGGCCCTGGGGCACACCGCTCGTGGCGGGCAGCAACGTCCTGCAGCAAGGCGACACCGGTAAGACGCCCGACGAGAACGTCGTCCGGATGCAGGCGGACATTTCGTTTTGAGTCACGCCGCTGCAACTGCCGCGATCCGTTGGGGATCGCGGGGTTGCTCGGGGCGGTGCACGCGGAGTAGAGTGCTCCAATGACCTGGGAACAGCGCTGGCACCCTCTGCGCCGCGAATGGGTAGTGGTGGCGGCACATCGCCAGAATCGGCCGTGGAGCACCGACCAGGTCAGCCACACGGTACGCTCCACCCCTCAATACGTGAGCGACTGCTACCTGTGTCCGCGCAATCCGCGCGTGAGCGGCGCGCGCAACGCGGACTACACAGGCGTCTTCGTGTTCGACAACGACCACCCCTGCGTGAGTCCAGGCGCGCCGCTGGAGCTGGCCAAACCCGCGGGCATCTACCAGAACCGCCCGGCGACCGGCATCGCGCGGGTGGTGTGCTACACGCCGCGCCACGATCTCAGCCTGGCGGAGCTCGACGTGGCGAGCGTCGCCCGCTTGCTCCGTGTGTGGCAAGAGCAGACGATCGAGCTCGGAGCACGGCCGGAGGTCGAGTACGTGCTCGTGTTCGAGAACCGCGGCGAGGTCGTCGGCGTCTCGAACCCGCACCCCCACTGCCAGATCTACGCCACCAACTTTGTCTTCAAGGGCATGCAGCTGGAGCTGGAGGCCGAGCAGGCACACCGCCTGGAGACCGGGCGCATCCTGTTTGCTGACATCCTGGCGGCGGAGCGCTCGGACGGGCGGCGCTGGCTCGTCGAAAACGACAGCGCCGTCGCGTTCCTGCCGTACTTCGCGCGCTACGCCTACGATGCCATCGTCGCGCCCAAGGCCACGCACGCGAGCCTGGCCACGCTCGCGCCCGGGGAGCTGCGGGATCTCGCGGGAGCCCTGCACGAGCTGCTCGTGCGCTTCGACAATCTGTGGCAGATGCCGTTCCCCTACGTGCTGGCGCTGCACCAGGCGCCGACCGACGGCCGTGACTACTCCGGCCATCACCACTTTCACATCCAGATCCATCCACCCCTGCGCAAACCGAACCTGCTCAAGTACCTGGCCGGACCAGAGGTGGGCGCCGGCGGCTTCATCAGCGACACCTCGCCCGAGGACAAGGCCGCGGAGCTGCGCGCCGTCCCGTCGCTGCACTACAAATACCGCGCATGACGGACCTGGGTAGCCTGTTGGCTCTGCTGCGCGACGTGCAGCGCTCGCTCCGCGACGCGGTGGTGCAAGCGTGCGAGCGCCAGTCGGTGGCGGAGCTCGGCCGTGTGGCAGAGGACGGCCCCGGCGACACCATCTACCAGATCGACAAGGTGAGCGAGGCACTGCTGCTCGAGCGGCTGGAGCCGGCGGCGGCTGCGATCGGCGGTGTAGTGCTCGTTGCCGAGGGCCTGCCTGGAGGAGAGCTGGTGCTGCCACGCGGCAGGCGCGGGGTGAGTGCCTGGCGCTTCATCGTGGATCCGATCGATGGCACGCGTGGCATCATGTACCAGAAGCGCAGCGCGTGGGTGCTCGGCGCCGTGGCACCGAACCGCGGCGCAGAGACGCGCCTCACGGACATCCTGGTCGCGGCGCAGACGGAGATCCCGACGCAGAAGCAGCACCTCTCGGATGAGCTGTACGCGGTGCGCGGCCACGGCGCTACGCTGGAGCGCGTCAACCGCCTGTCGGGGCAGCGCGCCGTCGTGCCGTTTCAACCCTCGCGCGCAGATAGCGTACGGCATGGCTACGCCATGCTGACGCGCTTCTTCCCGGGCGCCCGGGACGAGCTCGCCGCCATCGACGAGGAGATCATGTTGGAGCTGCTCGGCTCGTCTCCCGCGGGCAAGGCGCTGTGCTTCGAGGACCAGTACGCCTCCACCGGCGGTCAGCTGTACGAGCTGGCGATCGGGCACGACCGCTTCAACGCCGACCTGCGGCCGCTGATGCACGAGCTACTCGAGAGCCGTGGCCAGCCGATCGGGCTGTGCTGCCACCCGTACGACATCTGCACGGCGCTGATCGCCCAGGAGGCGGGCGTGCTGCTCACGGACCCCTGGGGAGGTCCGCTCGACGCTCCGCTCGACGTCGCCGCCGACGTCGCGTGGGTGGGCTACGCCAACGCCGGGCTGCGGCGCCAGGTAGAGCCGGTGCTGCAGGCAGCGCTGGCGCGCCGCGGCCTCACCCCCGCCTCGCTGGGAGGCACGCGGTGACGACGGCCGTGCAGGGGTTGAGCTCCCTGCTCGAGCTGCTCGGCCAGCTCTCGCGCTCCAGCGAGCCGGCGCTCCGGGGCTTGTTCGACGCCGCCGAGCCGCTGCTCGTGGCTCGCGCGCCGGGGCGGCTGGACGTGATGGGAGGGTTTGCCGACTACTCGGGCTCGCTGGTACTAGAGCTGCCGATCCGGGAGGCGGCGTTCGTCGCCGTGCAACGCCGCAGCGAGCCCTGGGTGGAGATCGTGAGCGAGGGCATTGGGCCTGGAGCGGGTCCGCGGCGGCACGCGCGCTTTGCGTTGGGTGAGCTACAGCGTTGTACGCAGAGCTACGCGCTGGCCCGCGAGTATTTCCAAGAGGACGCGCGCCAGGCCTGGGCCGCCTACGCCCTGGGAGCGCTGGTGGCGCTCCGCGTCGAGCAGGGTTGCGAGCTGCGTGGTGGTCTGAGCGTGCTGGTCGCGTCCAGCGTGCCCGAAGGCAAGGGCGTGAGCTCTTCGGCGTCGCTCGAGGTGGCGAGCCTGACAGCGCTCGCCGGCGTGCAGGGCATCTCCATCGATCCGCTGCGCGCGGCGCTGCTGTGCCAGCGCGTCGAAAACCTGGTGGCGGGCGCGCCCTGCGGCGTGATGGATCAGATGACCTCGAGCTGCGGTAGCGAGGGACAGCTGTTACCGATCGTATGTCAGCCGGCAGAGCTACAGCCCGGGTTCCCGTTGCCGCCCACACTGGCGCTCTGGGGCATCGACTCGGGCACGCGGCACGAAGTGAGCGGCGCGGACTACGGCCAGGTGCGCGTGGCGGCCTTCATGGGGTATCGCTGGCTAGCCGAAGCGCGGGGCCTGCGCGCGCGCGCCACGGGCAGCGAGGGGCTGGTTGCGATCGATGACCCAGACTGGGACGGCTACCTGGCGCGCGTGCCGCGCGCGGAGTTCGAGCAAAACTATCGCCAGCTGTTGCCGGAGCGCTGCCTGGGCGCGGATTTTCTCGACCGCTTCGCGGGCATCACCGATCCGATCACGCGCGTGCGGAGAGACGTCGAGTATCGCGTGCGCGCGGCCACCGAGCACCCGGTGTACGAGCACGCCCGCGCCAGTGAGTTTCGCGAGCTGCTCCAGCGCCCCGAGCTCGGCGCCGGGCTCGAGCCGCCACGGTCCCTGCTCGAGCGTCTCGGTTCGCTCTTGTACGAGGCCCACGCCAGCTACTCCGCGTGTGGGCTCGGCTCCGCGGGCACGGATCGCCTCGTCGAGCTGGTGCGCGAGCTCGGCCCCGGGCGTGGCCTGTACGGTGCAAAGATCACCGGCGGTGGCAGTGGCGGCACCGTGGCGGTGCTGGGCCGCGCCGCCTCGGGGCCCGACGTGCAAGCCGTGCTGCAGCGCTACGCGCGCGAGACGGGCCGCGTACCACAGCTGTTCGCCGGCTCGTCGCCCGGCGCAGCGGCGTTTGGTGTCCGTCAGCTTCGACATGGGACAGGCGGCTGGCAGCTCGAGCCGGCAGAGGGATCAGCTCGGTGAAGAAAGTCATCGTGACCGGCGGAGCCGGCTACATCGGCTCCCACACCTGCGTGGCGCTGGCCCACGCCGGTTACCAACCGGTGGTGGTCGACAACTTCTGTGCCTCCGACCGCCGCATCCCCGGGCGCGTGCGCGAGCTGTCGGGCTCGGATGTCCCCGTGCACGAGCTCGACTGCCGCGACCGCGCCGCTCTGGAGCGCGTGTTCGAGCGGGAGGCCCCCGTGTCCGGCGTGATCCATTTTGCGGCGCACAAGTCGGTGGGGGTCTCGGTGCGCGAGCCTCGCGAGTACTACGACAACAACATCGGCTCGCTGGTGGCCCTGCTCGCGGTGCTGGATCACGCGCGCGTCCCGGCGCTCGTCTTCTCGTCCTCCTGTACCGTGTACGGCCAGCCCGAGCAGCTGCCGGTCACGGAGGCGAGCCCGATCCGCCCTGCCGAGTCCCCGTACGGTCGCACCAAGCAAGTCTGCGAGAGTCTGCTCGAGGACGTGGTCCGCGCCGCCCAGGCCACGCCGCAGGACTCCGCTCTACCACCGCGCTCCGCTCTGCCCCAGGGCTCCGCTCTACCACCGCGCTCCGCCTTGCGCGCCGTGACGCTGCGCTACTTCAATCCGGTCGGCGCCCATCCCAGCGCCAGGATCGGCGAGCTGCCGCTGGGCAAGCCCGAGACGCTCGCGCCCTACATCACGCAGACGGCGGCAGGCCTACGCGACGAGCTCGTGGTGTTCGGCAACGATTACCCGACGCCGGACGGCACCTGCGTGCGCGACTACCTGCACGTCTGCGATCTGGCGCTGGCCCACGTCGCTGCCCTCGCCTGGATGGAAAAGCAGCCGGCGGGGTCGTTCCACGAGGTCTTCAACGTGGGCACGGGACGGGGCGTCTCCGTGCTCGAGGCCATTCGAGCGTTCGAGGCCGTGTCGGGCATCCCCCTGCGCTACCGCTTCGGTCCGCGTCGCCCCGGTGATGCGGTCAGCGTGTACGCCAGTGTGGACAAGGTCCAACGGGAGCTCGGGTGGCGGGCGCAGCTCGGCATTGTCGACGCGATGCGGGACGCGTGGAGCTGGCAACAGGCGCTGCGCGCCGGGCTCTGATCCCACGGCAGGGCAGCATCGCGTCCCTGCTCCGGAGCGTCGAAGCGTTTCCGCGGCGCCGGGCGTGAGAGGTCAAAATTGTCGCCGGTAGCCAACAATCGTCGATTCGACAAAGTTTGATGTCGAATGCGTGTCCGTGCATCTACCGTTGCCCCGGCGTGCGCAATGGGGCGCGGCCACGGCCACTCCGACGAGAACACGTGCTCGGCACGTGAAGGGCGGAAGTTTGTCAGCCACAGTTGCGGGAGCTCGACGCGATGCCCCAGCGGATTTGCCATCAGAGCATGTACGCGAGAGGGAAACACGCAGCATGAGGTCGCTTTGGCCACGTGCTCTGCTCTGCATTGCCGGCGGACTGTCCAGCGCCTGCACGTTGACGTCGGATGACTTTCATCCGCCACTGATGGACTCGATGGACGTCGAAGGCACCTCGGGTGGGTCGCCTGCGCCGGTGTGCATTGGCTCCTGCGGCGCTGCGCCGAACGCAGGCCGCCCCGAGCCCGCAGCGAATCCGGTAGCCAGTCCCGCCGGGGCGCCTGCGGAGACGGCGGCGCCGCCGCTGCCGCTGGAAAGCCCCGTCGCCCCCAACTCCGGCGCGAGCCCCACCGGCGCGAGCCCGCCCGCTGCAGGCCCGGCACCGATGGCGACGGACCCAACGATGGCCGCGGATCCGGAGCCGGCGGCGCCCAACGAGGCGACCGAGCCGGAGCCGATAGCGCCCGACGAAGCGCCGGATCCGGAGCCGACGGCACCCGACGAAGCGACCGATCCGCTCGACTCCGACCTCACCCTGATCGGCTGGGCCGCGGTGGACGGCCTGGGTACGCCGACCACCACCGGGGGCGCCGCCGGGGAGACCGTGACGGCGACGACGGCGGAGCAGCTCGCCGACTTCGCGAGCCGACCGGAGCCACTCACGATCCTGGTGGCGGGAACACTGCGCGTGGAGCGCCTGCAAGTGGCATCGGACAAGACCCTGCGCGGCGTGGGCCCGTCCCCGCGCATCGAGGGCGGGCTACGCATCCGCGGCAAGGCCGAAGAGTTCGTGCGCAACGTGATCGTGCAAAACCTGACGCTCCTGGCCTCGTTCTCCGACGTCGAAGGAGATGGCATCCAGATTTACTATGCCCACCACGTGTGGGTAGACCATTGCGACGTGCAGGACGCCCCGGATGGCAATCTGGACATCGTCCACGGCTCTGATTTCGTCACGGTGTCCTGGAGCCGCTTCTCCTACACGCCAGATGCCGAGAGCAAACGCCTGTCCACGCAGATCGGCCACAGCAACTCCGCCACGGCCACCGCCGAGGATACGGGGCACTTGCGAGTCACGTTGCATCACAATTTCTGGGACGCCGGCGTGACCGGGTCGATGCCGAGCGCACGCTTCGGCGACGTCCATATCTTCAACAGCTACTACGCGAGCCCAGAAGCCGAGACGGCGATCACGGCGGGGCCGGGGTCGCGGCTGCTGGTCGAGAGCAACTACTTCGAGAACATGCTCGCACCGTACCGGATCGTCGGTGGTACGGCGCCCGAGCCACAATTGGTCGCCAGCGGGAACGTGGTGACCGCCGCAGCGGCCACGCTGCAAACGGCAGGCACCGCCTTCGTTCCTCCCTATCCGTACCTGCCGGAGGCGGCCGATACCGTTCCGGAGCAGGTTCGTGCCGCGGCGGGAGCCACGCTTTCGTTTGCCGCACCCGATCCGTGATCCCGCTCGTGCACGCAAGCCCGCGCCAGCACCCGGGGAATGGCAAACGGCAACCCGGGCGCGCTGCGCGCCAGCTCCTCCAGCATGCTCAGGGCGCCACGGGCAGCACTTGCACGAGCCCACCGATCGGCAGGTCTTGCCGGGCCAGGTCAGCCAGAATCAGTTGAGCGATGTTGCGAGCGCCGAGCTCCTGGAGATGGGTGTCGTCGTCGTTTCCGTCCGGGTAGTTCGGAAACTGGCCGGCAGCGAGGTCCATGAAGAGCAGCGTCGTCGCCGCGGGGCCGAGCCGCTCGAAATAGCTCTTCGTCAGAGCGGACGTGTCGACCAGAGCGATCTCTCGTGCGGCCGCCAATTGACGCATCGCCTCGGGATATTGCCCGTGGGTATCCTGCAACACGGAGCCGTTCCACTTGTTGCGCTGGATCGGCGTCAGTAGGACGGGCGTCGCGCCCGAGGCCCGCGCCTCCTCGATGTAGATCGACAGGTACTGCTGGAAGCTACCGAAGGGCTCGGTGAAGCGGGTCGGGTCCTCCGATTTTTCGTCGTTGTGACCGAACTGAATCAAGACGTAGTCCCCGGCACGCAGCCCGGCGCGCACCGTGGCCCAGGCCCCCTCGTCGAAGAAGCTCTTCGAGCTCCGGCCCGAGATCGCCCGATCGGACACCGTGGCGCACGCGGGGGTAAAGTAGTCTTGCAGCGGCTGCGCCCAACCCATGCGTGGATACAGAGTGCTCGCGTACACGGACGCGGTCGAATCGCCGATCACCCAGAGCGTTGGCGTATCTGGGCCCGCCGCGCCGGAGAGAGTACACGTCCGCGCGGGTGGGGTCGCCAGCGGGTCTGCCGGCGCGGACGGGGGTGCTGGAGGTGGCGGCGCTGCCGGTGCCGCTGGAGCGGGCGGCGCTGCCGCGCCCGGGTTGCCGCTCCCGTCACCGTTCGCCCCGGGGCGCGCACCGTCGCGGGGCAGAGCCGATGTGCCGGGGCCTTCCGCGGTAGGGCTCGAGCCCGCTGCAGGGCTCGGCTCGGCTACGTTCGAGCCGGACGCGGCGCCTGCATTCGACCCGTTTGCCGACGTCGCCCCCTCGAAACGAGCCTCCACTCCGTCCATCCGCCGCTCGGCATCGCGACCGGCAACGGGAGCTCCCGGTTCGGAAGCGCCGCACGCGACGAGCGCCAACCCCAACCAACGACCCCATCGCTTCATGACCCGCTCCTCACGTGGACCGAACGCGATGTTATCACGAGCCACCAGGAAGAAAACGCGGCGCCCGGCCCCCACACCCGGCGCACGCGCCACGCAGCAGCAGAAATGCTAGAAGCCGTTGGGATATGACAGAACGAAGGATGGGAAGAGCGCAACAATGCCGCCCCCCGGCAGAGCCGGGACGGGGCGTACGTTGAACACCAGCGCGGCCTGGTTCATCGATGGGGCCTACCTGTTCAAGGTCTGGCAGGGGCTGAAGCGCGCCGACAAGCTCGACTATCTGAAGCTGCGCCTCTATCTCGAGTCCAACTTCGACGCCCGCATCGAAGACGCTTACTTCTTCAGCGCCGATTCCGATCCGCCCGCGACCAAGCAGAGCGCGTTTCACAGCGCGCTCTCCTACCCGCCTCCCGCGGGCCCAGGCATCCGCGTGAAGCTCTACTGGCTTCAGAAAAAGCCATTGTTCTGGCCCAGCAGTTGGGGCGGTGGCCCCGTGTTGCACCCCGAAACGGGGCGCCACTACGAGCTCACCCAGCAGAAGGCCGTCGACGTCGGGCTCGCCTTCCACCTCATGCGCTCCTTCGGGCATCGCCAGTGGAAGAAGTTGTTCCTGGCCGCGGGGGACAGCGATTTTCACGAAGCCGTACAACACCTGGTCGAGCACGAGGACGTGGAGGTCGTGCTGATCGGCAGCAGCACCACGATCAGCGGCGAGCTCTTGCCCTATGCCCGCTCGATCGTGAACATCGCCGACCTCGCCGAGCAACTGGCGCGCGTGTGAGAGGACTCGGCTGACGTTCGCGCTCTCAGCCCGGGCCAGGGACGCTCGCCAGTAGGCGGAGAAAGGCGAGCGCGCACGCCGACCAGCCGTGCTGGGCGAGTTGCTCGCGACCGAGGCCGCGCAACCGCTCCCGTTCTTCGGGCGCGGAGAGCACCCGCTGGATGGCTCGCGCCAAGCCCTCGGCGTCGTGGGGCTCGAAGTACAGCGCGGCGGGTCCGCAGACCTCGGGGATCGAAGCAGCCTGCGCTGCGATCACCGGGCAGCCCAGGGCCATCGCCTCGAGCGGCGGGATACCAAAGCCTTCGTACAGGGACGGATGCACGAACGCTGCGGCGTTTTCGTACAGCGCGCGCAGCGACCCGTCGGGCACGTAGCCGAGGAATTGCAGGCGTTCGAGCTGCGCCGTCTCGGTGGGCCGAAAAATGCTGGCGTCGTTCGAGCCGACCACCGCTACCTGTACGTCACTCTTCAGGTGCGTCAGCGCACGCGCGATGACCTCGAAGTTCTTGTGAGGCGCGATGCTGCTGACCGCCAGAACGTAGCGCCCCGGCTGGAGCCCGTGCGCCGCGAGCACACGCGGATCGGCCGGTGCACGTAGCATGTGCTCCCAACCCTCCCCGGAGACGTGGACTCGGTCCGCACTCGCCCCAAACCAGCGGATCACTTCGCCGCGTGAGAACTGAGAGACGCTCATCACGCAGGGCGAGCGCCGCGCCAGGAACGGGAGCAAGAGCTTGTACGCGCCGCGGAAGGTTCGACTGAAGGCCTGCGGCACTACATGCACCGAGGCGTCGTGGATGGTCACGATCTGATGACGTTTGAGCACCGGCCCCGTAGGACCAAAGCTGAGCAGGAGGCCACTACGACTGGCCCGGGCCAGTGTGAGCTGCTCCCAGGCATGGCCCGACAGGGGCCCGACACACTGAAAGCCGATGCTGCGCAGCGGGGGGGCCGGCGTGCCGCGCGGCGCGAGCACGACCAACCTGGGCGCCTCCGCTGCTCGGTCCTGCGTGAGCGTGGCATCCAGGGCCGCTAGCGTCTCGCGTGCGTAGCGCTGCACGCCTGTCACCCGTTGCGTCAAGAATCGCCCGTTGATGAACACCGTGCGCATGGCCGGCTCGACGCACACCACCTTCTCGCGCGAACCTGTCTGATACATTCACGGGTTCCGAGGCCCCACGCTACACAGCGGCCGTTGCATCCACGTGTAGGCTAGCAATGGGCGCCTTGTGTTTCAGGAGTGCAGCACGAAGATGGCTGCCAGAGCGCGGGTCTGGTCGATCGGCAGCGCTTTCGCCCCGCACTTTGACAAGCTCGAACCGCTTGCGCGATACTGCTTGGGCGCGCGTGAAACGAGCCGAAAGGCGGCCGCGCGCGCCGGGCCGCCGCCACTCGGCCGCGGCCTGCATCCATGTTTTCGGATTCCGTGCGGACATCGTGTCATTCCCGTCAGCAATCCTGAAGAAACACGCGTGGCGCGAGCGCTCGAGCCGCCTCGCCTGGCTGTGCGCGTGCCTCTGGCTGGTCGAGTCCTGCGCCAGCAATCCGCCGGTCGTCAGCCGGCCGCTGCCCTCCCCTGTCGTATCTCGTGCGCCCGAGGTGCTCGACGCGTCGCTGCTCGCTGCGGCGATCGGGGAGCAGCCCACGGAAGCGTATCGCGTCGGTCCCGGGGACACGCTGCTCGTCGCCGTGTACGGCCACCCCGAGCTCTCGATCACTCCGTATGCTGGGGCGTCGGGAGGGGGCCAGGGCAGCCGCCTTGCCGGCCTCGTCATCGACAACGACGGCACGATTCAGTTTCCGTTGATCGGCTCTGTCCAGGTCAGCGGCACGACGACCGAGCAACTGCGCGCGTATCTCGAGCAGGCACTCGCCCCGTACGTCAAAGAGCCCAAGGTGACCGTACAGGTCGTCTTCACCGGCAGCATTCGCTACTATCTGCTGGGAGAGTTTACGAGCCCCGGGCTCAAGTACAGTGATCGCCCGCTGCGCTTGCTGGAGGCCATGTCTCTCGCCGGTAGTGTCTCGCTTGAGCGCGCAAGCCTGCGCAGCGCCTATGTCGTGCGCAACGGCAAGCGCCTGCCCGTCAATTTCCTCCGCCTGATCCGCGCGGGAGACCTGGCGCAGAACATTGCCCTGCGCAGCGGCGATGTGATCCTGATCCCCGACAACACGAGTGAACAGGCGTTCGTGTTCGGAGGCTCAGCGGGCAGCAATCCGCGCGGCGGGGCGGTGCAGTTCGTGAACGGGAGGCTCACCCTGCTGCAAGCGCTGGCACAGATCGGCTTCGGCAACCGCGAACGCTTCGAGTCGCAGCTCTCGGAGACGGTGATCATTCGCAGCGAGGGCGATCGCGGGGAGCTCCTGGTGGTGGATGCGACCAAGATCCTGGCAGGAGAGGCTGCCCCCTTCGAGCTGGCTCCGGGCGACGTCGTGTACGTACCCAGCACCGCCATCACCGACTGGAACCTGGCGTTGAGTCAGCTCCTGCCGTCCCTGCAGACCGTCTCCGGCCTGTTGACGCCGTTCGTTCAGATCAAGTTCCTGTCGGAGTGAGGCTAGCCCAGATGCCGAGCGATCCCAAACCAGGGCTGATGACCACCGCTGCAGCGCCCCCGCATGCCGTGCAGCCCGGCTTTGCCGATCCGGCGCCGCTGACTGCGGACATGGTGGATGTCGCGCAGTTTTTCGCCACGCTGCGCCAGAACGGGCGCAGCGTGCTCGCGGTCGCGGGTCTGGCGTTTGCCCTGGTGATGGCGTTCACCCTGACGTCGCGCATGCAGTTCCGCTCCAGCGGGCGGCTCTACCTCGGGGAGCTGGGCGCCAAGGACAAGACGGTCGGCTCCGCCGCGGAGCTGGATCTGTCGGGCGGCGGTCAAGGCGATCTGAGCAGCGAGATCGAGATCATTCGCAGTCGTTCGCTGGTCGAGCGCGCCATCCTGGACTCGGGATTGAACGTCAGCTTGACCCCAGCGGGGGTGAGCCCGCCCCGTTACTACAAGTGGCTGCTCTCCAGGCGCGACGCCAGCCTGCTGGACGTGGCAGCGCAGTCCCTGCGCGCAGAGGACACGGCGCTCACCCAGCGCTCGCTCGAGCCGCATCGCTACACGGTCCGCTTTTTGACCGATGCCGAGTACGAGCTCGGGTCGGAGAGCGGCACGCTCGGCCGCGGCCGTCTGGGGCAAGCCCTGACGCTCGACGAACTTCATCTGACGCTGTTGCCCGGCAGCCTGGGCAAGCCCGCGCCCGGCGCCGCGTACGAGCTCGTGGTTCGCCCGCTCGACCAGGCCACCGATCGCGCGCTCAGCGCCCTCGACGTGACGGTCCCGAAGGCCGTCAGCGGTGGCGAGCCCGTCAAGGTGGTCTCGCTGCAGTTCACGGAGGCGTCGCCCCAGCTGGCGGCGACCTTTCTCGAGCACCTGATGCGCGCGTATCTCGAGCAGCGCCAGTCCTGGAAGACGGAGGATGCGAGCGCGGCCGAAGCGTTCGTGACCAACCAGCTGTCGAGCATGCGGGCGGCGCTCGACGAGATCCAGACCAAGCTCGCGGAGTATCGGAGCCTCAACCGCGTCGTCGTACTGCACGACGAGGGCAAATCGATGATCGAGCAGATCGGCAAGTATGAAGAGCAGCGCGTCGCGGCGCGTCTGGCCGATGCGGCCCTGGCCGACGTGAAGCGAGCGCTCGAGCAGCCCGGCACGCCCGTGGAGGCACACATGCTGGGCGAGTCGCACGACACGGTGCTGGAGGGCCTGGCGACGTCCCTGTCACTCGCGCGCAGCAAGCTGACCGATCTCGAGTCGCGCTTCAATCCCCTGGCGCCGGAGGTGAGGGAACAAAGGGCCCAGGTCGAGGCCCAGCTCGGCGCCATCAAGAGCTACGTTTCGACGCGCCTGGTACGCTCGCAGGAGAGCCTGGCCACTCTCGACGGCATCATCGGCCAGTTCGAGGAGAAGTTGAAAACAGTGCCGGCGGCGGAGCTCGGCCTGGCCAAGCTGGCGCGCGAGTCGGAGGTCTACAGCCGCCTGTATTCGTACCTGCTCGAGCGCCAGCAGCAAACGGCGATCATCAAGGCGTCGACCGTCTCCAAGAACCGCGTCCTCGACTCGCCCGAGGTGCCGTACCGCGAGGACTCGCCCAAGCTTCTCCTGCGCATCGCGAGCGCGCCGCTCGGGCTACTGCTGGGCGTCCTGCTCGTGCTCTTGCGCAGCTCTCTGGCGGGGACGTTCCAAAGCGAAAGCGACGTACGCCGCAGCACCGCACGCTGGCCGATCTTTGCGCGCGTGCCACGGCGCCTGGTGAGTGTTCGGCGCGGGCGCGCCGCGCTGCCCGACACCCCCTTCGATGTGCTGGCGGGAGACCTGAATTTCGAGTTCGTGGAGGCGTTCCGCACGCTGCGCGCCAACCTGTTCTATTCGGCCCTGGGCAAGACCAGCCAGGTGGTACTGATCACCTCGCCCTCGCCGGGGGACGGCAAGACCACCTGCGCGCTGTCCCTGGCCGCGGTGCTGGCCGCCAACGGGCAACGTGTGCTGGTGGTCGATGCCGACCTACGCCAGCAGACCCATCACGTGCTCAGCGGGCGCGCTCCCGAGGCTGACCTGAGGACCATGCTGAACGGCCAGGCCCAGTGGCGTGACGTGGTGCGGCGCGTCCCGGTGGCGGTCGGTGCGTTCGATTCGATCGTCGCCGGCGGCATGGCGCCGGTGGAGCTGCTGTCCAACGCCCGCATGATCCGCTTTCTGGCGGAAGCGCGCGCGAACTACGACTTCGTGCTGCTCGATACTCCCAGCTACCCGCTGGTCTCCGACGCCCTGGTCTTGACCGATACGGCCGATTGCGTGCTGAGCGTGCTGCGCATGGAGCATACACCGCGCAAGCTGGCCGCCGAACACGTGTTCAAGCTCTCCTCGCGCGCGGAAGCCTACGCGCTCGTGCTAAATGACTCGAGCTCGGAAATGGCCAACCGCGGCTACCCTCATCGCTCGGCGCGCCCGCACCACGGAGCGCCGCCTGCCACGGCACGGCGCTCGGCCAACTAGTACGAAGCGCTTCAGGCGGAGCGGGCCTGCAACGCGGGCTCGCGATGTTCCACCAGACAAGCCGGCGTGGGCAGACGATAGCTGGCCTTGCCGGCGGCGACCCAGGCCTGCGCGATCTGCGCGAACAACCCGGCCTGAAAGGCGTGGCGACTAAATTCGCGCGCTCGCGCGCGCAACACAGACTCGCGGAAGACGATGCTGCCGCTCTCCACGCGCATCACGGCCGCCATCAGGGACTCCACGCTCTGCTGCGGGAACAGCAACCCCGACTGCCCGTCCACTACCGTCTCCAGCGCCCCGCCGGCGCCGAAGGCGATCACCGGGGTCCCGGCCGCCATGGCCTCCAGCGGTGTAATGCCGAAGTCTTCCACGCCGGGGAAGATGAACGCGCGCGCGCTCGCATACAAACCTGCGATGAGCTCGTTGGAGAGCGGACCCAAGAGCTGCACGCGGGGCCCGGCGAGCTGCTTCAGGCGCTCTTCTTCCTGGCCTTGGCCCACCAGCAATAGCGGCAGCCCCAGGCGGTTAAACGCTTCGACCGCCAGGTCCACCCTCTTGTTGGGCGCGAAGGCACCGACCATCAAGTAGTGCTGGCCCGGCCGGCGTGGCCGCTCGAACCGAGCTGCGTCGACAAAGGGATGCACCACGGAGGCTCGGCGCCCGTACGCTTGGAGGATTCGCTCGGCGACGAAGCGGCTGTTGGCGATCAGCCGGTCGACTCTCTCCCGACTCGAGACCGCACGATCCCAGCGCCGCAGGTACGGCCGCACCGCCCGCGCACCAAGCCGAACGGGCAAAGAGGCCTGGCCGGGACCAAAGTAGTCGTCAAACCGATCCCACATGTAGCGCATCGGCGCGTGCACGTAGCTGACGTGCACCGCCCCGGCCGGCTTACGCACGCCCTTGGCCACGCAATGCGAGGAAGAGATGATCAGCTCGAAGCCGCTCAGATCGAGGCTCTCCGCGAGTTGCGGCAAGATCGGTAAGCAGTGCCGGTAGTAGCGCTCGGCACCCGGCAACGACTGCAACCAGCTGGTGTGGCGCGTGAGCCGGGCCAGCGCGGGCGTCACGGCTCCCGGCACGTACAGCAGCGTGAACAGCTCGGCCTCTGGAAACAGCTCGGCGATCGCCTCGAGCACATACTCCCCACCGCGCATGCCCGTCAGCCAGTCGTGGACCAGGGCGACGCGCGGGCCGCGGGGCTTTGGATAGGGGCTCATGGCTGCTCACTCGCCGCTCCGTGGACACGGGCGTGACCTAGTAGGCGTTCTGGTTCACGAAACCCTTGAACAGGGTCAAGATGAGGATCTTTAGATCCAGCGCGTAGGACCAGTTGCGAATGTAGAACAGATCACACTCGATGCGCCGATCGAGCGAGGTGTTGCCCCGCCAGCCGTTGACTTGAGCCCAGCCGGTGATGCCGGCGCGCACCTTGTGGCGCAGCATGTAGTGGGGGATCTCCTTGCGAAAACGATGCACGAACACGGGCCGCTCCGGTCTCGGCCCCACCAGAGACATGTCGCCGGCGAGCACGTTCCAGAGCTGGGGCAGCTCGTCCAGGCTCGTCTTGCGCAGTAGCGTCCCAAACGCGGTACGCCGGCCGTCGACGCGTTGTGCCCAGATCGGCCCCGATTCCCCCTCCGCGTCCAGACGCATGGATCGGAATTTCAGCATCGAGAAGCTGCGACCATCCAGGCCCATGCGCTCCTGCGAGTAGAGCACCGGCCCGGGTGACGTCAGCTTGATCATGAGCGCCAGCGCGAGCAGCACGGGCAAGAGACACCAGAGCGCCGTGGCCGCGAGCAGAACGTCGGTCATGCGCTTGGCAGAGGCACCCCAGCCGAGCAAAGGGGAATCGTTGATCCGCACGATAGGCACGCCGTCGAACTCCTCGATCCCGCAGCGCAGCGTCACGTAGCGCAGCACGTCGGGGATGACACGGATGACCAGCGTCTCGTCCGCCAGCGCATCGAGCAGGCGGTTCAGGTTCTCCGTGTCGGCCGCCGGCAGGGCGAGCAGCACCTCGTCCACCTTCGTGCGCGCGATGATCTCCGAGACGTCTCCAAAATGGCCCAGCACCGGTTTGCCGCAGATCCGCTGTTGCAGCGAACCTTCGCGGGTCACCACCCCCTTCACGCGCAGACCGAGCTCCGTGAACTGGTCGAGCCGCTCGATCAAGCTTTCAATGGCCGGACCTTCGCCCACCGCGAGCACGTAGCGAAGGTTGAAGCCATGCGCCCTCAGACTGCGCAGGGTGCCGCGCAAGACCACACGAAACAGCCCCAGCGACAGCCCACCGAGCAGGGCAAAGTTGAGCATCACCAGGCGCGAGTACCTGTAGTCTTCGAACAGGTAGGTGAGCGCGATGAAACCGAGCAGGGCCACGCCGTGCGCCTTCAGCACCAAACGCAGCTCATTCAGCCGACCCAACATACGCCGCGATTCATACAGGTGCATCAGCGCGAACACGCTCATCCAGAGCACCGCCACCAGCGGGGTCAACGAGGCGTAGCTCGAAAACGGCGGCAACCCCTTGGTGATCGGGATCGGGGCGAGCGAGAAGCGCACCCAATAGGAGGCCAGCCAGGCCGCGACCACGACGGCCGCATCCACGACAGGCAGAAGATAACCAAACGTGCGTTGGTAATGCGTCAGCATGTTCCTCCATCAGCGCACTGGGCGCACCGCGAGTGATTCCCGGCGCTCGCTCAGGGCGCTCGATGAGCTCACGAGCTCACGAGTATGTGTTCCACCAATCACACAGCTACCCACATTGTGCAAGCGAACAACGTGGCAACGCGGTGAACTGCCGCGCTTTTACGAGACGCTCACTGGCCAGTCACAGTCCGGAAAAACAGCCGGATCGCTCCGCGAAAGAATCGCTGGCCGATGCATGCCGCGAGCCTGCGCTCAATGCTGCCAGGCGCAGCATGCCGATGAACCACGCGCGAGCAACACTCAGGGGGACGCGTGCAGAGAACAATCAGTGCTGATGGGTTCGAAAACGGTGACGCGATCGGCGCCCAGTTCGCCGACGTAGATGCGGCCTGCCGGGTCCTGCGTGATGGGCAGCGGATCCACCAGCGCCGCGCCCCCCGTAGCCGCCGTACTGCGCGGCAGCGGGCCTTCGCGCAGCACACTCCGGCCGTCAGCGCTCAACGTCAGCCGCCGGATCTGATCCGAGCCAGAGTAATAGGTGACGAGCAAATCGCCGCGTAAACTGTCGCAGAACGCGTCCGACTGGTACTCGATGACGCCGTCGGCCGACTTGTGTTCACCGAAGGAAAACAGGGCGGGACGAAAGCGAGGCTCGGCCAACACGCCCACCGGATAACGAGCCAGTTCGAGCGCCGTGCTACCCCCGCCCGTCTCTGGAATGACGGCGTCGGCAGCCGCGGTCGGGTTGCCGCCGTAGAAGACGCACTCGCCGCGACTCGGATTGGGGTGACCATAAAAGGCTCCCGCTTCGATCCGCTGCAAGAGATCGCGACGTGTGCCCGGGTTGTGACCAGCGAGTGCCGCACCCAGGATCGGCCCGGCGCAACCCAGCGAGCGATCCCAGCTGAGCGGCTGGGGGCCGAGATCCGGGAACGTGCCCTCGACGCCGAGCGCGTTGTCCGTCGCATAGATTTCCCCGTTCGAATGAAACACGAAGTCGTACGAGTTGCGCAGCCCCGAGGCGAACACCTGGACGTCGCAGGGCACGTCGCGCGCGGCGATACCGCTCGCGTCCATGCGCGCGCCATCCAGATCCGTGCTCGGCCGGCAATCGCCGTCGAACCCCGCTCTTTTGACGTCAGCCGCGAGCAGCGCGGCGCTCAGCGGCTGTTCCGGCCGCGGTCCGAACTCAGACGTGCCGTCATTGGCCGCGCCGGCGCCGGTGTTGCCACCTTGAGACACATACAGCCGGCCGTCGGGGCCGAAGTGCACGCTGTTGGTGGAGTGATTGGCGATGGCGCGCGGCAAGCCCACGATGACGTCGCGACGCACGGAAAGCCCGGGCCCGCTCAGGCGCGAGACCATGCCGGAGTTCGCCGCACCGGTGCCTTGCGAAACATCGGAGTGCCCCGCCCACAGTACGACGTCATCGGGCGTGGCATCGGGATCGACCGCCAGCCCCAGCAGCATGCGCTGGGACAGGCTCTCGATCAGCTCCTCCTCCAACAGCCGGTGGGCTTGGTAGTCGATGCGCAGCGCGTGAATCTCCCCCGTGACGCTGCCCACGTACAGGCGCCCGTCCGGCGCCCAGGCCAGCGCCGTAGGATCGGCCACAGCGACGCTGAAACGCTCGAAGTCCACCGCGCCGAGCGGCGCGTCGGCAGGATCCGTGGCGGGCAGTCCAGTGGGAGGATCAGTTGCGGGATCCGTCGTGGGGGCTGTTGCGGGATCCGTGACGGGAGGGGCCACGTCTTCGAAGGCCGACAGGCGGAAGCCGCTGAAGCGATAGCTGAGCGGCCCCAGGCTGGCGATGCGGTTGCGATGCGTGGCGCTGATGCCCGCGAAGCTGCGCGTGCCCACGTTGAAGTCGATGCCGGCCCCATCTGTGTTGAACCAGGCGTCGTGAAGGTTGGAGAACGTGGCGAGCAGTTGCTCCGCGGCGGCGGAGCCGAGCGCCGCCAGCGCCCGAACCTGGCGTCGTTCGGGCACGATCTCGAGCACCAGGCGGACGGCGTCCAGCGGCAGCGGGAGGGCGCGGTTGGTGGAGGACCGGAGCGCGTCGGCTTCCTCCAGCAGCGCTTGCACGACCGGACCGCCCGGAGCGGAAACCACCATCAGCTTGAGGTAGTCCCCGTCGCCGATGCCAAACCAGAGGCCGGCCTGCTCGTAGTTACCGGAGCCCGCTGCCGGGTCGAGCAGCGTGACCTCGATGCGCAGGTTGCCATTCGGCAGATCGAGACCGACACCGAGCGCGTTGTCCTGCGTGTTGACGAGCGCCTGGTTGATGCCGCGCGTGGTGGTGATGTCGAGCTCGGCGCCGAGCCGGTTCACGCTCAGATTTTCCGGCAGGTACCCGGACCCGGCGGTCGACGGCAAAAGCATCGTCAGACCGGTGCCGTTGCCGTCTCGATCGAACATGCCCGTCGCGGCTGCCGCAAAATCCGCGACGAAGGGCGCGCGGACCTTGACGGCAGAGCACGGCAAGGTGGAGAGCTCCCGCCCGGGAAACTGCGAGAGCTCCGGAATGCACGGCCCCCCCGGGGGCAGCTCCAGATGCCGAGCGGACGTGCGTAGCGCCAGCGTCTCGCCGGGGCTCGACGTGCAGCCCAGCGCCCCCAAGAGCGCTGCGCCGGTCAGGGTGCGCGCTCTCATCGCTCGGCGCCCTCCCGGGTCGGGTCCGAATGGGCGATGGTGCCGGCCGCGGCAAACGCAAAGAATGCGACGCCCAAGTCGAACACGGTGGCCGAAATGGACGCGGTGATCAGCGCCGCGAGCACCGCCTCGCGCGCCGCCCGCGCGACCGGCTCCACGGCAGTGCGCTTCGGAACCCACAGCACGTGCTTGAGGAACGCGAGAAACAGCAACGTCCCGACAGCGCCCACGTTGGACAGGAGGACGAGCGGAAAGCTCGAGGCGCGGGCACTGCCGAGGCCGACGCCGACGCCATAGGTGTCCACGAAGTTCCGCCAGGCCTGCTGGTTCCAGGAGCCTCGCTCCACCCCGGACACGCTCTCCAGCTTGCCGAGCAGCGTCTCGTCGAAGAACGCGCTCACCCGCCGGGTCACGCCGAGCTCGAACAGGAAGGCCAGGCCCAGGGCCAAGAGCAGCACGCACGCGCAGGCCACGAGCGTCGACAGCCGCGGCACCTGGCGCTGCACGTGCGCACGCCAGAGGAGCCCGAGCGCAACGCACGTCAGGTATCCGGCCAATCCGGCGTAGGCCGTCGCCGAGGTGGACCCGAGCAGGAGCGCCAGCGACAGGCCCGCGACGGCGCCGGAATACAGCGGCCGGACGGCGCTGAGCCAGAGGTGGAAGGCGAACGCGAACAGCGGCAGCGTGAAGGTGGCGAACGCCGACGTCTCGGGGAACGTGCCCGCGATACGCAACAAGCCACCGGACTCGTACGCGCGGTTGATGCCGTAGCCGGCCGTTCTGACGTGGTCCAGCAGACTGGGAAGGCCCAGGTGGTATTCGGCCAGGCTGAGCAACGCTGCCCCGGCGTTCAGCAGGCCGAGCAGCAGCACGGCGTCGCGAAAGTGGTCGAGCCGGCCCGGCTTCGACATCAAACCACGAAAGGCGAAGAACGCACAGGCGCCGCCGAGCGCGTAGCCCGTCTGGGTGATGTTGCCGGAGACCGGACGCAGCGGATAGATCACGGCACCCGCGTCGACCATGCCGCGATCGATGGTCAGGATCTCGACCTGGCCAGCGAACAGGCGCGGCCAATAGTACGCACCGATCACGCCCCAGCCGGCGAGCAATGCCAACCAGAAGCCCGCTCTCGAGACGCGCTGCAGCCACGCCACGCGATCGCGTTCGAACCAGGCGTGGACGGTCAGGAACGGCAGGTACAGCATGGCCGGCGTGATGGTGGCGCCGCCGAGCGCGGGAAATAACAGCGCCGCGCTGCCGCCGAACAAGCAAAACAACATCTGCAGGTAGACGGAGCCGCCGCCGGACAGGAGCACGCCACCCAGGCAGACAAAGGCTGAAAAGAGCGTGATGGTCACCTGCGCCGACCTTGCCTCAATACCCGCGCGGCAGTGACGAGGGCCGCAGCACGAGCCGGAATTTGTCCGAGATGAGCTGCTGCCGGGTGATGGCCTGCCCCCGCGACAGGTAGCCGAAGCGGTATTGCACCATAAATAGCAGGTTCCACACCAGCAACAGGCCCACGAGCGGCAGCGCCAGACGCGCTCGAGCGAGCCGCTCGAGCAGCAGTGCTCCGCCGATGGCGAAGAAGGGCAGCACGTCGATGAAGCGCCGCAGCCCAAAGGCGTTGCCCGCCCACCAATCCGAAACGCTCGCGTTGAGGTAGACCTGGAGCGCGATGCAAGACAGCGCGAGCAGGCGCAGACCCTGCGGGCCTGCGCCGAACAGCAGCCCCAGCAGACACAACGAGTAGAACGGATGCCAGGTGAAGAGGCCGTGCCGCAGCGAGAACAGCACCGCGACGAGCTCGGGCTGGCCGAGCTTCAGAAAGCTGCTGCCCTGCGGCACGACGAACGCTCGCCCAAACAGCCGCTCCCAGACCAGGAGCTGAATGCAGGAGACGAGCAACGCCGCCAGCACGGCCACGGCCAGCGTGCGCAGAGTCAGACGCGCGAGCTGCGCCGGGGCGCGCCGCTGCCAGGCCAAGAGCCCGGCGTAGGCAAACAGGGGCGCGACACAGAGCGCGAGTTGCGGACGCACGATGAACGCCAACCCAGAAAATGCGCCCCAACCCAGCGCAGACCTGAGGCGCCCGTCGCCGCGCTCGACGGCGCAGAAGAAATACAAGCTGCCCGCGACCGCAAAGAACCCCACGGCATGCGCCATCGACGCCTGCGCCACCAGGTAATACGCGAGGTTTGTCGTTCCGAGCACGGCGATCGCCGTCGTGAGCGCGGTGCGCCCCGTCACCACCCAACGCTCCAGGGTCGCGAACAGCAGCGCCACCCCGGCACAGCCGTAGAGCACGGCACCAAAGTTGGTGATGCTCTCGTGCAGAAAGCCGTAGCCATCGAGGCGTAGCGGCCAGAACAGGCTGCCCACGAGGGCGAGGCCGTGGGCAGCGAGAAAAAACGGTGCCGTCAATACCGCCCAGCCGGGAGAGAAATACGTCAGATTGCCGGCCGACGGGTGCAGCGCGCCCCAGCTATACGGTACGCCCTCGCTGATCAGCGTCTGACGCTGGTTTCTGAAATCGAGATCTCCGTCGAGAAAGAAGGACGGCAAGTACTCGTAGTAGAACAGGCCGTCGCTGCCGATGACATGGCCGCGCGTGAGCCGGAGATCCACGCTCGAAATGCCGACCCAATACGCGGCCACCGTGAGCAGTAGCACGCCGACGAGGCAGCGACGCGGCGTCAGCGACACCGCGACGGCGCGCGCCGCCTGTGCCAGGCGCAAACCGCCGCGGAACACTCCCCACCGGGCAGGCGCCGCGTCGTGCGAAGAGGTTGTGAGATGCGCACGGGGCGCATCCGCCGGGACGAGCATGCACGTCCTTCCGAGAAGCAAAGGTTGCTGCGCAGCTGACATTCGCACACAAGCCAGCCTGCGTCTCGCAGACTTTTTGCGAGTTTCGACGCACGGCCCGCGCTGGTCGCCGCGCTTTTCTGCGGCGTTTCACCACTGATTCAGACCGGACGACGCGGAACACGTTCACCATCGTTCACTGCTGAACACGCCGCTCGGCGTTGGAGCCGTGGCGGCGCGCTGATACGATGGGTCGGCTTCCATCCGGGAGCGCGACGTCACACACGTGGAACGTCGCAACAGAGGCGAGAGGCTCCGTGCGAGCCGCGTCAGGCAAAATGCAACACTCCGACCTACCCTCTGCGGTCCTGCCCCTGCGGCTACCGATCCGGTTCAATCCGTATGTTTTAGCCGGCGGAAGCCGTGTGGGTGTTCAGATCGTCAGCTTGCTCACCATGATGACGGCGGTCGCCAGGCTCGACCCCGCGACGTTCGGCGCCTTCTCGATGGGCTGGCTCGTGACCGTGATCGGCAACACGCTGCTGTATGCCGGGCTGTATCAATACTTGCTGCGCAGTCGCGAGCTCGACGTCGACCAGCACGTGGTGTTCTGGGCAATGCTGCTCGAGGGCGCAGCGATCTCCCTGGGCATGCTGCTCGCCGGCTGGCTGACGTGGCACGTCGGCAACCGCGCCGTAGCGACGAGTCTGCTGGCGCTGGCGCCGCTCACCTTGCTCAGCGCGGCGAGCGCCTGGTGCGACGCTCTGCTCACGCGCCAACAGCGCACCGCAGCCGTCGGTGTCATCTATCTGCTGGCCGAGTTGGCCGGGACACTCGCGTTGATCGCCGGTTTGTCGGCGGGCTTACGGCTCGGGGCGCTGCTCGGCGGGCGTCTCGCCTGTGGCGTGGCGGCGCTGCTCGGCCTGGCCAGCGCTGCCGGCGTTTGGCCTCGGCTGCGCTGGTCGGCGGCGTCGGCGCGCGCTGCTTTCCAGGAAGCCGCGCCGCTGCAGGGCGGGACGCTGGTGCGCACGTTGGCGATCTATGCCGCGGACTATCTGTTGGCGTTCTTCCTCAACCCGGCCGCCTCGGCGTCGTACCGAGCCGCGTCGCGGGTCGCCGTGGCGGGCGCAGACATCTTCCTGCAACCGCTCCGTCCGATGACCTGGGAAGCGCTGGCACGCCACGAGCGCGCGGACGAGCATGCAGCCATGGCGAGCGTGTACCTCGAACAGTTGCGTTTTTTGACCTTCTTCGCAGCACCCGTGTTGGCGGGTGTGGCGCTGTTCAGCGAGCGCCTGTTTGGCACCTTCGCTGCCGCAGGTTGGGCGACTGCCGCGCCGGTGTTGGTGCTCCTGGCGCTCGCACGCGTGCCGTCGATGTTCGACTTCTTCCTCGATCCCGTGCTCGTTTGCACCGGCCGCACTGGCCTGCAATTTCGACTGCGCAGCGTTCAGACCGCGCTGGTACTCTCAGGCGTGGCGCTCACGGCTGGTTACGGGCCGGTCGCCGTGGCCTCCTGGCAGCTGTTCTGCTCGGTCAGCGTGGCTGTGCTCGCGATCGGTCTGGTCGGGCGCCTCTTGCACCTGCGCCTGCGCCCCGTGCTGGGCGCCGTGGGGCCGGCGCTGGCCTCTACGCTGGTCTGCTGCGGCGGGGGGGAGTTGGTGTTTCGGATACTGCCGCTCGACGGCCCGCTGCGGCTGCTCGCCAGCATCGCGGCCATGGCGGGCTGCCTGCTGCTGTGCTGCCTGTTCGCTCGCCAGCGCGGGCTCCTACGGCTGCCCCGCTACTGACGCTCCAGGACGTCCAACGACCCGCGGCCAACGGCTCCGCGCCACCGAGACAGGGTCTGGTTCTGGCGCGTGATACCCTTCAGGTCACCCAGAAAGCCCGCCGCCAGCGAGCCGAGGATGCCCACGTCGATCTGCTGGCGCACCAACAGATCGTCTTGCTCGGGGCGCACGCGGCTGAGCAGGTGTAACGCCGGAATGGCGCCGAGCAGCTTCAACGCCAAGAGGACCCGCTGGCGCTTGCTGCGCCGTTGTGTCTCCCCCTGTGCCCTACCCTCCATGAGCGCTCGCTTCATGATCCAGGCCCGCGTCAGCCGGTTCTCGTGGATCTTGTGCTCGACCGCGATGCGGTTCGAATAGTAGACCTTCAGCCCCAGCTCCACCACCCGCTGCGCCAGATCGGTATCGATGCCGGAGACCAGGTTGCTACCTACGCGGCCCACGGCCGTGTTGTAACCGCCGATCGCCGACCAGGCCTGCTTCTTGACGAGCATGTTGGCGCCAGCACAAACATGATGCTCCGTCATGTCGCCCTCTTGCTCGAGCTGAACAATCGACAGGTAGTCGCGCCAGAGTTTGCCCAGTGCAGGCGGTGGCAGCTGCGGCCAGAAGGGATCCACCCTGCCCTGCACGATGCCCACGTCGTTCGGCACACTCCTGCACAGCTCCAGCGCGCTCTCCACCCAGCCGCGCTTCGGAATCGCATCGTCGTCCAGAGTGGCGAACCAGGCAGCGCTCGCTAGCGTTGCACCGAGGTTTCGCGCGCGGGACACACCCGGTTCATCCAGCCGGTGGAGCGCCACGCAGGAATGTTGGGCAAGGAATGCAGCGATCTGCTTTTTGCACTCGTCGCTGGAGGCGCTGTCGATGACAATGACCTCACACTGTTGGATGCCAGGTTGCTGCTCGAGCGCCTCGATACAGGCGCAAAGGTCTGCGTAGCGATTATGGGTCGCGATTACGATCGAGAGTCGAGGAGGCATGTCAGCTCCTTCGTTGGGTGGAACACCTGGGGCCGCCCACGCTGGCGAACGGCGAGCGGGCGCGCCCGACTCTACAACGAAAGGCCTGTGCGTGTCCTCTGTTGAAGCGATCCTGCCGGTGACCTGGCGAGCCCCCGCCCGCCAGCGCGACGCGGTGCCGGTACGCGCGTGTCCGCCGACCCTGCTCCTGGATTGTTCGCTGTCATTGATCAACCAGACCGGCGCGCACTTCATCGCAGCAGACTTGTCGAAGGAATTTGCTGCATCGGTGGTGCTGCGCCGCTGGCGCTGGCTCGATCGACCGTTGCCGCACGGGCTGCTGCGCAAGGTCCTGGGGCGGCTCATGTTGCGCGAGCTGCGCTGGGGTCGGAGTATACCGCTCGCGCTCTGGCCAGAACCAAGGGGGCGGCCGCTCAAACGCGTCTTCCTCGATCCACTCTACGTGTTGCGCTCCCAGCTCACGGCATCCGACATCGTGCTCTGCCATGACATCGGTCCGATCAGCCATCCCGAGCTGTACGACGTGAGCACGGTGCGCCTGTACCGGGCGGCATATGCCAAGCTCGCGCGCGTCAGGCCTGGCGTCGTCTTCGTCAGCGAGTCCTCCCGGCACGCCTTCGAGCAGAGCTTTGGCACCAGATTTCGCTTCCGACACGTGATTCCGCTGTACGTGCGCGAGGGCAGCATCGACGGCGCGTTGCGCTCGGTGCCGGGCGTAGGCTCGCGGTTCCTGCTCAGCGTGGGTGCACTCGAGCGTCGCAAGAACCAGCTCACGGCCTTGCGCGCCTTCGCTGCCTCCGGTCTGCCGGAGGCAGGCTATGGCTATGTATTGTGTGGTGCGCGCGGCGCGGGTGCAGACGAGATCCTGGCGCTGGCCGCGCTCACGCCGGGCGTGCGCGTCCTCGGCTACGTGGGGGACGCGGAGCTACGCTGGCTGTATCGCAGCGCCACGGCCTTCGTGCTGCCGAGCCTGCTCGAGGGGTTTGGCATGCCGGCGCTCGAGGCGGCGCGCTACGGGCTCATCCCCATCGTCTCGAAGGACAGCGCGCTCAGCGAGGCCGTGGGCGGGCTGGGCCTGGCCGTGTCTCCGCTGGCGCCGGCGGAACTCGCGAGCGCCATGCGCGCCGTGACCGAGATGGCTCCGGCGCGCCAGGCGAGCCTGCGGCGGGCCCTGAAGGCGCACGCCAGCCGAGCCACGCGCGCACGCTTCCTCCAGGCCTGGCGCGCTCTGCTCGAAGCAGAGGTGGGGACCCAGGCATGAGCGGGGCAGCTGGTCCTGGCCTCCGCGCCTGGCGCATCGGCATCGACGGCGAAGCGCTGAAGACGCCGCTCTCCGGCGTCGGCAAGTATGTCTTTCAGCTGTGCCGAGAGCTCGAGCGCGCCCTGCCCGAGGCTGAATTTTTCGCCTATTTCCGCGTGACGCCCGAGCGGCTCGCGCTGCCGTCTCGGCGCTGGTGCCTGCGCCGCGAGGCCGTGCCGGTGTTGCGGCGCGTGCCCTCCTTTGTGTGGCTCAAGACCCGCGCTGCTCGGCTGTGCCGGGAGGATAACCTGGACGTGTTCTGGGCAGGCCGTACGCTGCACCCGCGGCTCGGCCCCCGCGTGCGCACGGTGTGCAGCGTGCACGACTTGAATCATCGTATCGTGCCCGAGACCATGCAGCGCTCCACGCGCTGGTCGCATCGGCTCTGGTTCGAGCGGGACGTGGCGCTGGCCGACTGTGTCGTGACCAACTCGGAGGGCACCCGGCAGCGTCTGTTCGAGTTGCTCGGTATTCACGCCAGCGGGGTCGTCTGGCCCGGTCTCGATCCCGCGTTTGCCGCGTTTGCGGGCGCGACGCCGGCGGACACGACGTTCCTGCAGGAGCTCGGCATCCGGCCACCGTATCTCTTGAGCGTCGGGACGCTCGAGCCGCGCAAGAATGTCGAGCTGCTGTTCCGGGCGTTCCTCAGCCTGAAGCAGAGTGGGCAGCTGCCGAGCTACCAGTTGGTGCTCGCTGGCGCGCAGGGCTGGCAGGGCCGGCGCCTGGGGCGCGAGCTGAGCGGCGCCCGGGCCCAGGGCGTGCGATTGGTCGGCTATGTGCCGGAAGAGCGCTTGCCGGCGCTGTACGCCTCGGCCGAGGCGCTCGTGCTGGCGTCCTCGTACGAGGGCTTCGGCATGCCGGCGCTCGAGGCGCGCGCCTGTGGCACGCGCGTCGTCATCTCCAACCTGCCGGAGCTGTGTGAAGCAGGGGGCCCGCACGCGACCCGGGTCGAGCCGACCGTCGCTGGCGTGCGAGCGGGCATCCTGCGGGCACTCGCGGCGCCACGCCGCCCCGAGCCCGGCCTGGCGGAGCGCCATGCCTGGTGCGTCGGAGCTGCGGCCCTGGCGCGCTGGCTGCGCCGGGGAGCGCCGCTCGAGAGCGCACCCGGACCCCGTGGCGAGCTCGCCGAAGCGGTGTTGGGATGACGCGCGCCCCACGCATCGTGATCGGTATCGCCAGCGCAGATCGGCGGGAGCAGCTGCGGCTCACGCTCGCACAGCTCGCGCGCCAGCACACTCGTCCCGAGCGCATCGTCATCTGTCCGGCGAGTACCGACGACTACGACCCCGCCTCGGCCGCACCGCTACGTTGCCCGGTCCAGGTGGTGCGGGCAGCTCGGGGCCTGTGCGCGCAGCGCAACGCCATTCTGCGCGCGTGCCGCAGCGCAGACTTGCTGATCTTTCTCGACGACGATTTCTATCCGGCAGCCGACTATGTGGCGCGCGCGAGTCAGCTGTTCGCGCGCCACTCCGACATCGTGGTCGCGACGCATCACCCGGCGCTCGACGGCGCCTCGGGTCCGGGGGTATCGCACGAACAGGCGTTGAGTGCCCTCCGGGCGATCGAGAGCGCACCCGTACTCGCCAACAGTACCAAGCCGATCAGCGGCGCCTACGGTTGCAACATGGTGCTGCGCCTGCGTCCGGTGTTTGAAAACGCGCTCTGGTTCGACGAAAATCTGCCGCTCTATGGCTGGCTCGAGGATCTCGACTTCAGTCATCGCCTGGCTCGCCACGGGCGGGTCGTGGAATGTGCGGCGCTGCGCGGCGTTCACCTGGGCAGCAAGCGCGGCCGCTCATCGGGCATTCGGCTCGGGTACTCGCAGATCGCCAATCCGATCTACATGCTGCAGAAGGGCTCGCTGAGCCTCGCCTACGCTCTCGAGCAGATGGCGCGAAACGTCGTCAAGAACAGCGTGCGCTCGCTCAAACCCGAGCCCTGGGTGGACCGCTGGGGGCGGCTCAAGGGCAACGCCATCGCGCTGGGCGACCTGCTCACCGGGCAGCTGCATCCCGGGCGCGTCACGACGCTGTAGGGGCCGGAGGCGACCCCGGCGGTGACCCAAAGTGGGTCGCGACGAGCCCCGGGGAGGGGCGCGGGACGGCTGGCGCTGTTCGGGCTTTTCCGGGCGGCGGAGGCCGTGAAGGTGTTGAAGTGGCGCCCCCTCTCGGACCAGATTGGAACTTGACAGCGCTGCCGGCCGGGGTATTCTAATCCTGGTATCTGTATACACGGATACATAGAGATCGATAGCTCGGACCGATAGCCCCGGATGAACCTCGCCCGCTGTGTCGAAGCCCTGAATCTGCTCGGGGACGAGAGCCGTTTGCGGCTCTGCGCGCTGCTTCGCGAGCGCGAGCTCTGCGTGAGCGATCTGGTGAAAGTGACCGGGATTTCCCAGTCCCGGGTGTCGACTCACCTCGGGCGGCTGAGGGAGGCCGGCATCGTGCGGGACCGGCGGCAGGGGGCGCAGTCTTTCTATACGCTGGCGCTCACGGCCCTACCAGACACCCTGCAGGGCCTCCTGGACGAGGCGACGCAGGCCGCGGACCCCACGCTGGAGGGAGATCGCCAGCGCCTCGCGGAGCTCGAAGCCGAGCGGCGGGGCGGTGCCGCCGCCGGGGACGATCTGGAGCGGGACTACTCGCCCGGTCGCACCTGGCGCTCGCTGGCGGCGGGCCTCTCGGGCCTGCTCGCGCTCGGGGACGTGCTCGATGTGGGGTCGGGCGACGGCGCTGCCGCCGCCGTGCTGGCGCCCTACTGCCGGTCGCTCACCTGCGTGGACGTGAACGCACGCTTGCTCGAGGTGGCCCGGGATCGCCTCGCCAAACACCAACACGTGAGGGTGGAGCAGGCCGATGCGCACGCGTTGCCGTTTCTTGCTGCGTCCTTCGACGACGTGCTCTTGTTTCACACGCTGACCTATACGGAGCGGCCGCTCGTCGCGCTCGAGCAATGCGCTCGCGTGCTGCGTCCCGGAGGCAGGCTGGTGCTGTTGTGCCTGGATGAGCACCAACAGCCGGAGGTGACCGCCCCGTACGGTGAGCGCCACCAGGGTTTCTCCAGGGCCGCCATCATCGAGCTGTTGGCGCGCGCAGGGCTCGAAATTCGGGCCGCAGAAGTCGCCTGCCGTGAAGCGAGGAAGCCTCGCCTGCAGGTCATGCTCGCCATCGCCCACAAACCGCTGACCACGGCCTAGCCCGCTTGGACTCCTCATGACCGATCTCCATCCGCTCGCCAAACTCCTTCAGAGCCGTATCGTCATCATCGACGGCGCGGTGGGCACCACCTTGCGCTCCTACGGCATGAGCGAATCGGACATTCGCGGCACGCGCTTCAAGACCTCGAAGAAGGACCTGCTCAACAACGGCGATCTGTTCTCGCTGACCCGGCCGGACGTGATCGGTGACATTCACCGCCGCTTCTTGGAGGCGGGCGCGGACATCATCGAGACGAATACCTTCGGTGCCACCAGCATCACGCAGAGCGAGTTTTTCATCGATGACCCGCGCGAGCACGGCGGGCGCAAGAACCCCGAGTTTTACCAGCAGGTCGTCGACAACCCGTTTCTCCAGCAGCTCGCCTGGGAGATCAACGAACAGTCCGCCCGGCAGTGCCGCGAGTGGGCCGACCTGGTGTCGAACCGCGATGGCAAGCAACGCTTCGTGGCCGGCGCCATCGGCCCGCTCACGGTGTCGCTCTCCAACTCGCCGGACGCCGACGATCCGGGGTTCCGCGTCGCCACCTTCGACCAGGTCAAACAAGCCTATGTCGAGCAGGTGCGCGCGCTGATCGCGGGCGGCTGCGATCTGCTGCTCGTGGAAACGATCTTCGATTCGTTGAATGCCAAGGCGGCACTGGTGGCGCTGCGCGAGGTCTTCGATCAGGACAAGAAGGAGCTGCCGGTGATGGTCTCGGCCGCGGTGGGCCGCGGTGGCGAGACGATGATCTCCGCGCAAACGGTGGCGGCGTTCTGGAACGCGATGAAGCACATCCAGCCGCTGTCGATCGGTCTGAACTGCTCGCTCGGCCCGGACCTGATGTATCCCTTCCTGAGCGAGCTCGCGGCGTGCGCCAGCGCGGCGATCTCCTGTTATCCGAACGCGGGGCTGCCCAACCCGCTCTCCCCCACCGGCTTTGATCTGGAGCCGCCCGACATGGCGCGCTACCTCTCCGAGTTCGCCGACGCGGGACTGCTCAACATCGCGGGCGGCTGCTGCGGCAACACGCCGGAGCACATCGCCGCCATCGCGCGCGCGCTCGAAAACCGTCCCGGGCGCGCCCACGGGGCCTACTCCACGTGGAAGCCGTCCGCTCGCTCGTCGTCGGCAGCGCCGAACCGGGCGGGGCAAGCTACTGAGCCCGCCGCCGCTGTCGAACCGCCTGCCTTCGTGCCGTTGCGCCTCTCCGGCTCGCAACCGTTCACGCAGCAGCAGGGCGTGTACATGATGATCGGCGAGCGCACGAACGTTGCCGGGTCGCCCAAGTTTGCCAAGCTGATCAAGGAGAACAAATACGAAGAGGCGGTCGCGATCGCGCGCCAGCAGGTCGAAAA
>Ga0315912_10000526_pt1 | contig 67905 bp, 41 predicted proteins | sample VfabasoilMG_FD_204469 | JGI IMG/M metagenome (GOLD analysis project Ga0315912, IMG submission 204469) | Garden soil microbial communities collected in Santa Monica, California, United States - V. faba soil | ecosystem: Environmental > Terrestrial > Soil > Garden | place: USA: California... | reverse complement strand
GCCCCCTTTGGGGGGGGGGGGGCGGGCCGGGCGGCGAAGCGGGGTCTTCGGGTTCCATGAGAGGGGGGAGTCGAAGTTCATTTCAAATTGAAGTGAACCTCGAGCCTGGGCTTACCCCGCCCGTGGGTGAGTGTCAAACGCGGACCCATGGGCTAAGAACCAAAGCTCGCACGAAATGGAGCGAGAACGTGAACGACCGACCCCGGGGTCGGGACTGTGGGGGGCGATGGGCTCCGCGATCGGTGGGGTCTTCATCGGCGCTGCCGCGGTCTATGTGGGTCTGCGTCATCGACCCGATCCCGAAGGCGAACCCACGAACACGCCTTCGGCCGATGGGGCCACGCTCGAGCCCAGTTCGTCCGGTTCCGATCGATCGACGAGTCGGGTTGCGGTGGTGCGTCGGGTCGAACGTTCCCTCGTCGATCTCATGATCGATGAAAAGCCGGCCGGGGTGGGGGTCATCGTCGATGCCGAAGGCACGCTGGTCGGTGCCCACGAGGTCGTGGCGAAGGCGTTGTTGGGTGCCTCTGGATCGTCTGGAATCACGGCTCGAGGGTTCGACGGTCGCACGTTCGCGGTGAAGACGGTGGTCACCGATCCCGATGCCGATCTCGCCTTGTTGCGCCTCGTGCCCTCGAGCCCCGAGGAACGCTTCGACAGCGCCCCGATCGCCGTTTCGATGGAACTTGCCGCGGGGGAAGAACTCGTCGCGTTCGGGAACCCCGAAGGGTTGCCACGTTCCGTGCTGCCGGCCGTCGTGTCTGCGCCCGCACGCATGACGGTGTTCGAGGATCCGAAACTCGTCGGCATCCAGCTCGATGGGTCGTCGAGCCTCGGACATTCCCCGGGACCCATGTTCACCTTCCGGGGAGAGTGGGTCGGTGTCGTTCGGTCGCGCAACGCAACGCCGGAAGGCGTCCCGTTTGCCGTGCCGGCCGAGCGCATTCTCGCCTTCCTCGAGGCCATGACGGAGGACCCAGCACCCACGTCTACGCCTGAGGGGGGCCAGGATCGCGGGGCGACCCCTCGACGGGCGCAAACCCTCGCCGATGCGCAGGAGCTGCTCGGGTTGGAGTTCGACCCCGATGCGACCTCGGTCGTCGGGGCGGACGGAACCTCACGACCCTTCGGCGCCGAGGGGGCCCTCGTGACACGGGTTCGAACCGCTTCGCCGCTCGCTCCTTATGCACCCGTCGTCGAGGACGCGTGGATCGTCGAGCTCATGGGCCGCGAGGTCCGAAGCCTGGATGACCTCGGCCCGCCGCTCGCTCGTCTCCGGACGCTCCGGCAGAGCTCGGAGAGCGACCCGATGGTGCTCCTCACCATCCGCGATCGGTTCGGGCAGGTCCTCGAGCTGCCCGTCATGGTCCACTGAAGGAGCATGGAAAATTTCGGGGTCCGCGAGGGTCGATGCTAGCGTCTCCTTGCGATGGGTCGGAGGGTCTGGCAATTCGGCCCCCTGGGCACGTTCGGAGCGCTGCTCGCTTGCGGATCGTCCCACCGCGAACCCGAGTCGGCGGAGTCTGAGCCTGGGATCGTCGAGGTGACGCTTCCGACACCCGATCCGCTGCTGCTGCAAACCCGGCGAGCGCTGTTCCAACGCACGTTCGATGCCGAGCTCCTGGAGACGTTGTCGACGTCCGAGGATCCGAAGCACGCCCGTGCCCTTCGAATCGCGAGGGCCATGCAGACCCAGCCAGCGAGTGCCGACGCTGTCGTTCGGCCCTCGATCGAGGATCCGAGCGTCGCCGAGTTCGGTCTGCATGTCGCGCGCCTCGAACGGGCGGCGGGGACCGTCTCACGCCCTGACGGCGAACCGGTATCGCAAGCCAAGCCCAACCTGCGCGCCGTCACGACGCCTTTGCAGCAAGACACGGATTCCCGATCGGGGCGGCGCGAACCCGCATCGTCGAACGACTCCGCGCCAACGCAAACCCCTGCGCGAAACCGCAATGTGCTTCAGGGGCTCGGCCTCGAGCGTACGCGCGAAGGGGCAACGTTGAGCCTCCGAGCTGGGAGTCCACTTCGGGTCGGCCTTGCGAACCAACTCGGGCAAGGCGTCATTCGACTCGTGCTCGACGCTGATGCGGCGCCGTCCGTTCGCTCGATGTTGGTCGCGGTCGACGGGGTCTCCGTGGCCTCGGTGACTTCGCTGGGTCAAAGCGTCGTCGTGACGGTGGCCGTCGCACCCGGGTGGAAGCTTGGGCGAGTCCTCGAGACCCGCAGTGGGGCGCGAGTGAGGCTGCTACGCTCCTAGCGACCAAGTCGTCATGACGCATTCGTGATGGAACGATCGCCGATCGACCTCGTTCGGTGAATCCATTCGTGAGTCAAGATGAACGGCATGCTCCGCTCGTTGGGTCTCGTCGTGAGCTTCGTTGGTTTGCTCGCGTGCAGCAGCGAGGTCGCCCCGCTCATGCGGTCCGATGCGTCACCCGCCGCCATGGAACCGCCGCCACCTCCTCCTTCAGGCGGCTCCGAATCGTCCGCACCCGAGGTTTCGGTCGAGCGGCAAGTCGTCGTCGAGCTCGATGTCGAGCTCGAAGTGGCCGACCTCGACGCGTTTCGTGAACACCTGGACCACTCGCTGCGGAACGTTGGGGGGCACATTTCGGACTCGAACCGAGGCGGTCGATTGGAAGCGCGTCACGGCCGGTGGACCCTGCGTGTGCCCAGTCGCAGCCACGAGGCATTCCTCGAGATGCTCGGGCAAGCTGGCGAGATCGTGAACGTCGCCATGTCGTCCAAAGACGTGACGGCCGAACTCGTCGATGTCGATGCCCGGCTTCGTAGCTTACGAACCTCTGAATCGCGCATGCTCGAGCTGGTTGGGCGGGACACCGCCAACTTGGCCGATGTGCTCGCGATCGAACGCGAACTCGCGCGCGTCCGAGGCGAGATCGAGTCTTTGGAAGGCCGTCAGCGCCTCGTCGTCGGCCAAGTGGCCATGGCGACGATCCGCTTGTCCACGTGGCAACGAAGCGTTTACGACCCGAACTCCGCCACCCATTTCGGTCAACGGGCGGCGCGGACCCTCGAGCGCTCCTATCAGGCTGCGATCGCGACGATGGAAGGTTTTGCGTTGTTCTTGATCAGCATGCTGCCGTGGTCGCCCGCGATCGCAGCGATCGTCTTGTTCATCGTCGTTCGCCGCCGTCGTCGCGAGCTTCCGCCGAGCGTCCGATGATCCCCGACGACCCACGTCATCCGGCAGGGACGCGCGTGAGTTCGTAGACCGAGACCGTGCCGCTAATCTCGAAGGTCACGACGACCAGCGGATTTCCGGTCGGGCTGTTCTCCGCCGAAATGAAGAGCAGGCCTTCGGGTCCAAGGTCGCCCGCGGCCCCGCTATCGGCCGCTGCGTTGAAGTTGCGGTTGTTGGTGTAGGTCACGAACTCGGGAGCGACAGGATCGGTCAGGTCCCACACCATGATTCCGCCGACGCGCTCGAGTCCCACGAAGACGTACGGGGTGCCGAACGCGACTCCGGTCGCCACGCCTTCGGGTTCGGGTCCTTTCGCATCGCTGCGACCGTCGAACTCATTCTCGTCATGGTTCGAATTGAATCCCTCCGGAAATGCCGCGGCGGTCACGGTCTCAATTTCCGAACCACTGTCCCAGACGAGAGTCCCCGAAGCGTCGAGGATCGAAATCGAACGACTGCCAAATGCGTACAACTCTTCGTATTGCTCGTCCTCGTCGGTATTTCCATTGAAGGGAGTCACTTGGAGCCTACCGAGAGCCGCATCCGCGATGAGGTCCGTCGCGTTGGGAAACGCGGTCGGATCAAGGTTTCCGACGGGGTCCGTTTGTTCGACGCCGTCCACGATGACCGTGCGTTCCGCGAGGGCCGAAATCCGTTGGGCTTCTTCATCTTCTCCAGGCCTGATCTCGGCGAAGTCGCGAGCATCGCCTTCGTTGGCGGTCACGACATACGTCGCACCACCCACGCTGAAAGACGCGATCGCGTCCGGCATGGGAAGACCAAACACCGGCCAATTGGCGATATTGATGCCCCCGTCTTCGTCGCTCGGATCGAGGCCCGCGCCCGCCATCCGATGATCGCGGAAACCCATGCTCACCAGATCGGTGATCGTCGCCGTTGGAATATTCACGATCGCGACTGCATTGGCCTCTTGCAACGTAATCCATGCAGTCGTCGAGTCGGCCGAAATGGCGACGTACTCCGGTTCGAGATCCTGAGCGACCGACGATCCGGGACCAAATACGCGAACACCGTCCGGGATGGCGAGATCGAGCCCAATGGACACCACATCGGATTGATCGAGGTTCGCCGGCTCGACACCACTACCGATATCGAACAGGCTGATCGAGCCTTCCGGATCGACTCCGTCCAGACCGTAGCCACTCGGCTCACCTTCATTGGCGACGAGCACGGTCCTTCCGTCGGGCGTGACGGTCACCATGTCCGGCAAGGCGCCCACGACCACACGATTGATCTCCGTGCCACTATTGTCGAAGAGCAGCACGGAGCCGAGATCCTGGGGTACCGCGGCAGGGACAGACGCAATCACGACACCATTGCTGAATGTCACGCTGGTGGGGTCGCCGAGAGCAGGATCGTCGATGACGATGGGGTCATTGGCTACGATCGCAGTGGGATCACTCATGTCGAGAACATGAATCACTGCAGGTAACGGACCTTCACCGTCTGGATCGCTCGAGGTCACGTACAAGCGTTGGTTCGCGGGGTCGAACGCTGCGATTTCAGCGAGACCTTCCTCTTCGCGGAACGAGTCTGCCAAGTTCTCCGTGGGCCAACCGCCGATGCGAGTCATCGCCAGAACCGTGTCCGGGTCGTCGCCTTCGGATGAACCACTTTCCGTACCCGAGTCGGGGCTCGTCGAGTCGGGGCTCGTCGACTCGGAGCTCGAGCTTTCCGGCGCTTCGTCGGGATCGTTCGTCTCCAGTCCCGTACTCGATGCGGTCGTCGTGGTTCCGTCATCGTCGTCGTCATCCCCTTCGTCGGGATTGAGCGGCTCGATGCATGCGGCGGAGATGGAAAGGGTGAGGGCGAACCAAAGCAGGCGGTGGGTGTGGCGAGTCGTGGTCATGGTGGTGGGTAGGTGAATATCATGAAAAGTGCTCCAAAGACGTTCACGCTCGAACTCCACATCAGGGGTGCTTGCGGCCGACGATCGAGCCACCACGTCAGCGAGCGAGCGTCGCCTCATTTCGGTGTCGATCACAAACCTGCTATGTACGTCGCGGCGCGTAACGTCCCACGAAGCATCGAGCAGCTCGGCGAATGTGTGACTACGAACGACCGCCACCTCCGAGTGCAAGCGGCGGGGGAACGTGCACCCCCGGCTCCTCGACGACGCCGTGTCCCGGGACGACGATCACCGCGCGTTGGGTCGATGTCCAAGCCTATTGCGGCGACCGAGTTCGGCTCGAAGCGACCGTCACACCTGCGCCGCCCGATGCTCGAGCTTCGATCGAGGTCTTCCACGTCGCGGGCGGGACCACGAGCACGCTCGAGACCATGGACGCTCCGATGACGGGGGGCCGCATCTCCGCAACTTGGGTGGCCAAGGCACCGACGGCAGCCTGGCGAACCGATCGGATCGAGTTCCGTGTCACTGCGCCCGGAGCCCCCAGTCCCGGAACCTCCACCAACCAGTTCACGTTCCGGCAACGTCCGACCGCCCCGTGGACGCTCATCGACGTCACGCATGCCTCCGGCAATGGCTTTGGCCCGTCGCATGAAAAGCATGATGCGCGGCTCGAAGTCCATCGCGTGAACTACAAGATCAAGATCCACCTGACCGGCGATCCCTTCGATGCCACCAAACAGACCAACGCCCGCAGTCGAATCGAAGGGGCGTGGAACGGTGGATTCTCGAACAAGAAATTCCACCGCACCGGATGCCAGCGTGGGGCGACCTGCGATTGTAGGTTCGATTGCTGCAAGGCGGATTGGCACCTCGACATCGAGTTCGTCGCGAGCGGCCAGCACTTCGATGTCCAGGTCCATGCGACTGCGCCGGGGACCCCACCGCATCGCAGCAGCATGAACGGCACGGGCGGGGAGTGGGGTGACCCTCCGCTCAGCCCGGCCACGACCTATGCCCACGAAACCGGCCACGTGCTCGGCCAAGCCGACGAGTATTCGACCGGAGCTACCGATCCGACCGGAGTTCAACCGGCACCGCCTCCGGCCGGTGAAGAAAACCTCATGTCGACTCCGGGGAATACCCGCCTTCTCATCCGCCATTATCGCTGGGCTCTCAAGTATCTCAACGACCATGCGGCGGGAGATCCGTATGAGACGATCCAGCCATGACCGAACACGAGCGCTGTGGGTCGGTACCGCGATGGTGGTGGTTGGGGCATGCAATCCGATCAAGGTCGCTCGCACGGAGGGGGAAGTTGCGATGAGCTTTGCCAACGTCGAATACTGGAACAACGACCTCCCCTCGGCACCGCAGCAACTCACGGTCCACGCCGATGGGCGCGTGCGCTACGAGTCGCATTCGAACTGGGGCGCACTCGATCGACCGGAGCTCGGCGTCTATGAGACGACGCTCGGGGGAGGCGAACTCGCATCGCTCGCGCAACTCGTGGCCATGCCGACGTTCGCGGGTCTGCCGGACCATTGGGGCAAAGTCGACTCCGGCGAACACTTTCGGCGGATCCGTGTGACTTCGCCCGGGTCGACCAGCGAAAAACTGGTCGGAACCCGGACGCCGATCGATCCAGGCTTGCAGCGGGTGTTCGGAGAACTCGACCGGATCGTCGAACTCGTCGTCGCCCACCCCGGACGAGTCGTTCGGAGTGAGATCGAGCACCTCGTGGTGGGGACCGAGGGTACGGTCACACTCGACCTGCGCCTCCGCGCCCTCGGCACGGGACCCGTTCGTATGCGCAGCCCCATCGATCTGACCTCGGGGGAAAGTGGATGGATCACGGTCACGGCATGGCCCGACCCACCGCCGCCCGGTGCCGTTGCCACGACGGCCTCGATCATCGCGGTCACTCCTTTCGATCCCCCCGAACCGACAGGGCACGAACCGAGCGTCGTGGAGCTCCGCCCGGGCGAGTCGGCCCGTTTTCGCGTGCGTGCGACTCTATCGAGCACGCCACGAGGGCCGATCGCCGTCCGCGTGACCCTGGCGAACTTCTTGCCCGAGGTGGCACAGCACGATGTACTCGTCGGAGAAGTCTCGACCACGACGACGACGGTGGTCCCGTAGCGTCCTCGTTCCCGCATCACACGGCCAGGTCATGGGGTCCACCACTGCCGCAGGATCGAAACCCCACGTGCATGCAGCCGTTCGCTCCGTGTTCGCGGATCGGGAATGGTCGGATCGCGAAGGATCTGCTCGACCCATGGGAGCAGCGGATCGTTCGTGAACCCGCGACCGAGCAGAAAACGCATCGTCACGAACAGCCCGATGGCGCGTTCGCCCGCAAAGCCATAGTGCTGGCTGCAATCCATGGCCTCGGCGACGGCCGCAATGACGGCCGCTTCGCCCACGTAGGCACATTTCGCGGGAAATAGTCGGGTCAGTTCGGCGGCGAGGAACGCAGTGAACGTCGGGCGCAGGGCAGGGGTGACCGGTCGATCGGGAGCATTGCGGAAGTGGTTGAGTTCGACGACGAATCGATCGGTGGTCGGTCGACCCTGATCATCGCGGACGTCACTCGCAATCGCGTCGATGTACGCCCACGCCCGTTCGTAAAGCCGATCGCTACGGACGAGCGGTTCGAGATCCTGCCGATCGCGGAGGATCTCCGCTGCCCAAGGCAGCAGCGGGTCTTCGTCGAACCCGCCACCGAGAACACACGTGAGATCGATGTAGGAACGTACACAGGGTTCGGTCGTCAGCCCGTAATGCACCGACTTCGTCCAGCCATGACGAATGACCCGCTGCATTTGTTCGGCTCCGAGAAGCGCGCAGTGGCGAGGAAAATAGCGCTGCAAATGCTCGTAGATACGCTCGACGAAGAGGTTCGCCGATGCAGCTTCGAACGCGCGTCTCTGCTCGCCGCGGATCCTCAGCATCGACGACCTCCGAGGGGCACACCGCGCGCGAAGCTGGCGGTCAATCGGTCCACTCGCACCCGCATGGTGACGGTCTCCCCATACCGTATCGTATCGTTCATCGCAAGACGCGACGCAGCGCGAACGCCCTAGTACACCACTGGAGCGATCGGCCGGAGGGCCGGTCAGGATCGCGGTTCGAACACGGCGATCCGTCCCCGAGGGTCATTGGAAAGCCACGCGGAGCGGCCTATCGTCGTGGCCGGCGTGAACCAGATCCGCTTTCGCTACATGTTCCGAAGCTACGTCCTCACCGACTGGTTCCGGACGCCGGAGCTCGGCTTGCGGAAGGACAAGCCCCTTCGCGCGGACTTGGGCATCGAGCAAGTCATGACGCGATGGATGATCGAGGAGCCGACCCCACTGCTCGGATTCTTGATGCGGGGACGACCGGACGGTTGGCCCTCCCATGAAGCCCGACGACGTTTCGACCGTTTGATGAAGGAGCTCGATCGGGGGATCGGAGACTATCGGCTTTGGTATTGGGACGAGCCGCTCTACGCCCCGTTGAAACCGGGGATCATCCCCTCGATCCGCGATCTCTTGCCGGATGTATTTCCCGATGAACCGATCCCGGAAGACGAAACGTGGATCGAGCTCCACGTGGTTTCACCGCGCGGTGAGGCGTTCGAGAACCTGGATCTCGACGTGCGATTGCCCGACCGGACCGCCCTGAAAGCGAAAACCGACGGTCGGGCGCGATGGCGGATCGATAGCATCGAAGATCCGGGGAGTTGTTGGGTGAAGGTCGCGGCACCGCTCGGCGATGCCGGTTCGGTGGTGATTCCCCAACTCACTGCGCATCAACTCATCGAACCCGCAGGTCCAGCGGTCACCCTTCGCACGGGGAAGAGCCACGTGCTCGTCATCCCCGATCCGCTGCCGTTCATCGGGGCACGCATTTACGATCTCGGTGACGAGGACCAAGAGGAGGGTCGTGGAACTCTCGATCCGGACGATCCCGATCAAAATCCGGAGTTCGTGGCCGAGCTCGCCGTGCTGGCCCGCGGCCGCCAATTCGCAGGCGGCTGCGACCTCGAAGGCATCGCCGTGGAACCAGTCGCGGGCCGAACTGCGCGACTCGAGTTCACGAAGGTTCGCGATCCCGAAACCTTCGAAGGGCAAGCCCTGGCCGCGCCTGTGCTCGAGAGTGAAACCGGCCGCGCGTATCTCCGCGACGGCGAGGTGCTGGTCGAAGCTCGCTTGCAACCGGACGGCACGGTGATCGTGCCCGAGGTTCCGCTCGGTCATCACTATGCCGTCGGCGTCTATACACCGCGTGGTCCGCTCCCCGTATTCGGTGAAGCGTTGGGCGGGATCGGCATCTCGCGACTCGGCGAGAAGTTCACGCAACACGGTGGGTCTGGCAGCAGCGGTGCCGCGATTGCGTTCCCCCTCAAGGCACCACGACCCGGTGGCCTCGCTCCGGCATTTGCGCTCGCCTACCACACAGAGGGATGCAACGGACCGTATGGGTTCGGTTGGCGCGACACGTTGCCGTTCTTTCAGCGGAGCACGGCGAGGGCACAGATCCGCGAGACCGGTCGCGGCATGCCGCAGTACAACGATGAGCTCGAAGGCGACGTGTACATCTTCGGTGACGCCGAGGACCTCGTGCAGGACGGTGGAAGCAAAGGTGGAGGCGTGCTCTATCGGCCACGGATCGAACGCGGCCCACGTTCTCGCATCGAGCGGCTCGCGGGCGATGCGGGCCTCTATTGGCGAGTGACGACGCCGGGCAATGTGGTCTCGATCTTCGGCAAGAGTCCTGAAGCGTGCATTGTCGATCCTGCCGATCCCAAACGCATCTTCAAGTGGCTCCTCGAAGAGCAAAGCGATGCGTACGGCAACGTCGTCGTCTATCGCTACAAGCAGGAAGATCTCGTCGGCGTCGATCTCGGGCATCCGGTCGAAGCCGGCCGGACCGCGGAAACCGAGCCCCAGCGCTATCTCAAGCGGATCCTCTACAACAATCGCATTCCGGTGGATCAAGGTCTCGACCGAGAGAACGCAGAGCATTTCATGTTCGAGGTCGTGCTCGATTATGGCGAGCACGCGAACGGTGACGACGCGACTCCGGAAGCAGTCGCTCCTTGGCAAGTGCGCAAAGATGCGTTCTCGTACCGCCGTTCAGGGTTCGACATTCGGACCCGTCGCCTGTGTCGTCGCGTCCTCGTGTTCCAGCGCATGGCCGCAGATGAGCAGCGGACCAGCTTTCCCCCGACGCTCGTCGACGCCGTGGAGCTCTCACACGAATCGAGCGGGTCCGCGACCTTGCTCAATGGCGCCACGCGGATCGGCTACGACCTCACGGCCAAGAAGACGCGCTCGGCCAAGCTGCCCAAGCAAACCTTCGAGTTCTCGCCGCGTGTCGTGCAGAAGACCTTCCGGACCTCGCCGACGAGCTCCTTGGCGGGATACGACCTCTCGCCCGATCCCAAACAACGGGCGATCGAGATCTTCGACCTCGACGGTCGCGGCATCGCGAGCCTGGTCATCCGCAACTTGAGCGGGTTCTCGGTGCTCAATGGCCGCGGCTTTGGGTTGTTCGAGGACCCGGTGAAGCTCGAGATGGGCGTCGTACCCACGGCCGATACGGGGATCTGCGTGCAACAGTTCTTGCCCATCGCAGGGCAGGGAAGACCGACCTTGCTCGAGTTCGGCAAGACCTCGATCACCCATTTCGAGCGCGATCCCAACTCGGATGAATGGATGGGGGGGAAGGTCCTCAATGCCGGTGTGATTCAAGCCGGCGACAAGACGATTCCGACCACGCCACCGCCCCCGATCGTTCAACCCAAGCACAGCAAGAAGCGTGCTTACGTCACCGACCTCGACGGCGACGGTCTGCCCGATCTGCTCATCGCCGAAGCGACCAAGTACGAAGTCTGGCGCAGCTACGGAGCACAGGGCTGGAAGCAGCTCGAGGCCGATCCGAAGTATCCCTTCGAACACGCGACCGAAGACGACGGCCCTGCTCCCGTCTTGAGCGATCGCGAAGCGGTCACGTTTTTTGCCGATCTCACCGGCGATGGGCTCCCCGATGCGATCTGCGTGCGTCCGGGTGAAGTCGTCTATTGGCCGAACCTCGGCTACGGCAAGTTCGGACCCAAGGTCGTGTTGCCGGTCGCACTCAGCGGACCGCCCGAGCGCGACCGGATCCGGTTTTTCGATCTCGATGGTCTCGGTTCATGGGGGCTCGTCTATTTCGGCACCTCCGGTGCGCAGGTCTTTCTCAATGAAGCCGGGAATCGGCTCGTCCTCGCGACCACCGTGGCGATGCCCGACCCTTTCAAGAAGGGGGCCGAACTCGATCTCGCCACCGTCGCGTGCATCGATGGCCGTGCGACGGCTTCGATCATGTGGGGCAAGGGCAAGGATGACCTTCAGATCGTCGATCTCTTCAGCGCCGTGCGACCCTTCCTCTTGACGGAATCGACGAACGGTCGCGGCCTCACCACACGGATCACCTATGCACCGAGCATGAAATTTTTCCTCGCCGATGACGTGCCCGGTCCGGTCGATACGTCATGGGTGACTCGCCTGCCGTATGCCATCGCGGTCGCCGAAAAGGTCGAAGTCCACGATGCGATCACCGGCCGAAGGTTCACGTCGACCTTCAGCTACCACCACGGTTACTACGATCCGATCGAACGCGAGTTTCGTGGCTTCGGGCGCATCGAACAGCTCGATTCGGAGAACTTCGAAACCTTCAAGGAAGCGACGCAAGGCAGCGATCGCCAGATCGTCGAGGAGAAGCATTTCTCTCCGCCCAAGCGCACGAAGACGTGGTTTCACACGGGCTGGGCATCGCCGAATGGCGAGGTCACCCGTGCCTTCGAAGGCGAGTACTCGCTCTACGACAACAAACGAGCGCTCCTGCCCGAGATCACCTTGCCCGCCAAACAGGCGAGTGTGGCCGAACGCGGTGAGGCCATGCGTGCGCTCAAGGGCTGCGTCCTGCGGACCGAGGTCTATGCCGAAGACGGCTCCGACGCGGCGACTCGGCCGATCGTGATCACCGAACACGGCTACGCGGTCACGACGGTCGTTCGCAAGAGCTCGAACCATCACGGGAGCTTCTTCTGCGAAGCGAGCAACGTGATCACGTATACCTACGAACGCGAGGAGGTCCCCGATCCGCGGGCCGTGCAAGTGGCCACGCTCGGGATCGACGACTACGGCTGTTCGCTCGGCACCGTCACCGTCGCTTATCCCCGACGAGTTCCCGACCCCGAGCCGCTCCCGCCCCCCGTACCCGACGACCCTCTCGACCCCGTTCCCCCAACGCCCGAACCTCAGGCGTCGTTTTGCGCCCGGCTCGTCGGGCTCCACTTCGACCAGGCGAAGAACTTCATCCGACCGGAGATGCGCCATGGCCTGCGAACGCTCGCGGGCCTCTATGCCGAGCATCCCGGGTTCTCGCTCGTGCTCGTGGGGCACACCGACCGCTACGACTCCCGAGCCGACAACGACGTGGTCTCGCTCGAGCGCGCCCAAGCGGTCGCTGCGTTTCTACGCGACGACGTCGAGGCTTGGCTCGCTCGCTATCGCGATGACGTCCACCGTTTGAAACGCTGGGGCGATGTGGAAGACGACATGATGCTCGGGGCACGCGGCTACTCCAGAGCCGACCTGCCGACCTTTCAACTCGAGCACGGTCTTCCACCCCACGGCGAACTCGATACGAACACTCGCCGAGCCCTCATCGCGGCTTACATGGCGATGGACGGAACCTCGTTACCGAAGGGCACGGCGATGTACGTCGTGGGTGCGGGCGAATACTTCCCGCTCATTCCGACGGCCGAGAACGTCAAGGAGCCCGCCAACCGCCGCGCGGAGCTATTCTTCTTTGCCGATGGCGTAGAGCCCGTTCCCACCGCGAGCCATCTCGACGCCGACTCCACCGAGTACGTGCAATGGCTCGGGGCTGCGAAGGAGACGATCAACATTGCGGCCGAGACCGGCGAAGTGCTCGGCCGCAGCGGAAGCTCCCCCCGTGCCGGATCGCAGCCGCCCATGCTCGGCTCGCTTCCCCCCGAGCTCCTACCCGGGGACGTCATCGTTCGCCGGCCGATGGGCGCTCCGCAGCACGAGACCGTGATCACGGTCGAGCAGCTCACGCTCGTTCATCAAGACGAGGTAACGCTCCATCGGATCGGCACCGTCGTCGAACGCAAGCTTTTGCGTGCGCAAGGGGAGGGCGACTCGAGTTCTCCTTTCCTCGTAGAGGCCCTACGCGGAATCGCCGGAGCAGCGACCGAGCTGCTCGGTCACACGATCCAGCGGTTCTACGCCGGCCAAGGCCACGCGAAGGACATCGCCGCGTCGATCGGCGAAGTCGGCCCGTACGCCTTGCCCTACGCCACCTACACGCGGGCCTTCGCGTCCGGGCAAGTCGAAGCCCTCTGGCAAAAGCACCTCAAGAACCTATCGGTGGTGCTGCTCGAAGGCGGCTACACCAAGGAGCCCGACGGCGCGAACTGGTGGGTTCCCTCCGGCCGATCCGTGCATGACCCGAGTGCATTCTTTTTGCCGATCGAGGCGGTCGATGGTTTCGACGATACGATCGCCTTCACCACCTACGACGAGGATCACCATTTACCCGTGGAAACGCGGGACGTGCACGGCAACACGACGAAGACCGAGTACAACCGCCGCGTACTCGCCCCATCGAAGGTCCAGGACCCGAACGGCCGGATCACGGAAACGAAATACGACCCGCTCGGGCAACCAGTGCTGGTCTCGACCTACGGAGCCGACGGCCCCGACGACGGCAAGGAGGTCCGCGAGACCAAGCAACGAAAGAGGAAAAAGGACGGTGACAAGGCCCGAGACCTCGACGATGAGAAGGACAAGGAGCCGGCGACGTTCAGTTATGCATACAACGTGCTCGCCTTCGAACAGGGTGGAGCGCCCGTGTCCGAGACGAAGTCGATACGACTGCGCCATGGTGTCCAACACACGGACGTCCGCATCGGCGTGACCTACTACGACGGCTCGGGGGCGGTCGTGCAAACGCTCGCGAGTGAAAGCAAGAGCAAGTGGCGAGCTTCGGGTCGCACCGTCGTCGACAATCGTGGCCTACCGGTCGAAACCTTCGAGCCTTTCCTCACCGGCAGCGGTGCGTTTGCCCGAACCGGAGGTGAGCTCGCAGCCCGCTTCTTCTACGACGCCCTCGGCCGCCGCGTTCAAACGGTCTTCCGCGACGGTACGATGGAAAAGGTCGAGCACAACGCTTGGCAGATGCGGACCTTCGACCGGAACGACACCGTCGACGAGAGCGATTGGGTGACGACGAGCAAGCCCAACATCCGAGCGCTCTCGGCCTCCGAAGAGCACGCCGAAACGCCGACGACCCTCAAGCTCGACGTCCTCGGTCGCACCTGGGCCACCGTCGCAATCCTGCGCGAGCTCCATCCCGTCACGAACCTCCCCGTCGATACCGTACTCCCCACCCGCAGTGTGTTCGACGTCGTCGGCAATGTGCTCGAGGTCGTCGATGCTCGTGGCCACGTCGCCGAGAAGCGCGAGTACGGCCTCATCCAGAACGCCCTGCGCGTGCGCTCAGCCGATGCCGGCGACACGTACACCTTGCTCGCCATCGATGGCCAGCCGCTCCGCCACCGCAATGCCCTCGGGCAAATCCACCGGGTCACTTACGACATCCTCCGTCGACCCGTCGATACCTTGGTGCGCCATACGAATGGCCGCGAGGTGTTGCTCGCCCGTCGCGTCTACCTCGACGAACAGGACTTGGTTGAAGGCCTCGGCTCGCCGACCAACGCCTCCGACCCACCCGCCCCCAAACCTCTGCCGCACGCCGTCCAACGCTCCGCTGGTCACGACCTCACCGATTTGGACGACCGCACTGTCTATCACCGCAGCCGTCTCTTCCGGATCTACGATGGTGCCGGCGAGACCACCTTCGAGAAGTACGACTTCAAAGGCAACCCGACCAAGGTCGTTCGGCGCTTCACGAAGAAGGCTGAGTCTCCCGATTGGAGCTTCCTTGGCCATGACACGACGCCCGCCAAGATGCGGGACGCCGCCAAAGGCCTACTCGATGACACCCCCTTCATCACCCTCGCCGAGTACGACGCCGAGAGTCGTCCCATCGAGACCCGTTCGGCCACGGGAGTGTGGCAGCGCCTCATCTACAACGAAGCCGGCGTGCTCCAGCGCGTCGATTGGCAACGCGTCGCCCCGCGCAAGACCCCTCCGCCCAAGGTCGAGCCTGTGGACGACGCCAAGAAACCAACGCCCGATACAGGCAAGCAGGTCGACGAACAGTTCGAGGAGCCGACGGAGGGCGCGTACAAGCTGGCCTATGTCGTCGACGACTACGACCACCTCGGACGCCCGACCCAGGTTCGCCACGGCAACGTCGCGACCACCACGTACACCTACGACCCGCTCAGCAACCGCCTCTCTCGTCTGACCACCAAGCGGAAAAACGGTGGCCTTCTCCGCGACCTCCACCACACCTACGATGCCGCGGGCAACATCCTCTCCATCGTCGACGAGGCGCAAGCGACCGTCCACTTCGACAATGCTGCGGTCGAAGCCACGAACACCTACGGCTACGATTCGCTCTATCGCCTGATCTCCGCGACCGGTCGTGAGCACATTGGCCAAGCTGCCAACGCGGCGAATTACGATCTCGAGACATTGCGCACCGTTTCACCGCAGGACCCCACGGCCCTGCGCAACTACACGCAGACGTATCGATACGATGCGGCCGGCAACATCGTGCGGATGCGGCATCAGACCGGTAGCAAGACGAGTGCCGCGTCCTGGACCCGCGACTATGTCTATTCGTCGTTCGGGAATCGCTTGCGTGCGACGGGCAAGAGCACCGCGGAGGCGCACGAGCTTTACGACTATGACGCGATGGGCAACATGGTTGCCATGCCGCACCTCGACCTGCTCGTGTGGGATGAGGTTGGGCAACTGGTCTCGACCAAGCGCGGGACGCAATCCGTGCAGATGCAGTATGACGGCGGAGGAGCGCGGGTCCGCAAGCTCACGCAGAATGGGGCGTCGCGGACCGAAGAGCGACTCTACCTTGGGGCTTCCGAGCGGTTTCAGAAGCGAGATGGGAGCGGCAAGGTGCTCGAGGAGACGATCACCGAGCATATCGGCGGTGGACTGGTTCTCGAGTTCAAGACGCGCAAGGATGGGAGGGCGTTCGATGGCAAGTTGACGCGGCACCAGATCGGGAATCACCTCGGGTCCATCACCATGGAGCTCGACGAGGACGGGAAGGTGATCTCGTTCGAGGAGTACCACCCGTATGGCACGAGCGCGTATCGGGCGTGTGATGCGAGCGTGGAGGTTTCGCCGAATCGGTATCGGTATACCGGGATGGAGCGGGATGAGGAGACTGGGCTTTCGCACCACGGGGCTCGGTACTACGCGCCGTGGCTTGGGAGGTGGTCGGCGGCGGATCCAATCGGGCTGGACGGAGGAATCAATCGCTATCGGTATTGCTCCGGTGATCCCATTTCTTTCAACGATACACGCGGAACGAGTGAGCGTCTTGTAACAGAGCAGTACACCTACGCGTACGAGGCCCCTCTTGGTCCTTCGATGTACGAGTTCGAGGACGAGGAGGTGAAGGGCCTGTCCAAAGCCGACTTGTTCATGAATGACCTCCAACCCAGCTTGCTCGCGCAGCGTGCCGATCCTAAGTTGGAGGCCCGGCGCGAGGCACAGAGAGTCCGACAGATCGCTCTCGATAACTATCTGCTTCACGAGGGAGGGCTCGAACGCCGAATCAACAAGACTCGTAATATGGGGGCCACAGTAATGGGCATCTATGCAGCGTCCCTCGTACTGCTTCCGTTCGCCATCGAGGGAGGCATCATATTCGCCGACACGTTGCTGGCCTCAGGCCTCGGGAACAATGCAGTAGGATGGGCGGCGTTCAATGCGACGGAACAACTCGGAGGAGCCGTCACCACCTACCTCGCAGGTGACAGTTTCCTCGCGGGGTCCTTTGTCCTAGCCACAGGGGCTGCTGAGGCTTATGATTTATCCACTGGCGGTCCTGGACCGGACGTTCCGCCCCTTCAGCTGCTCACCTCGAAAAGAGGAGGCGATGCGCCCTTCGACCCCGCAAAGCTTGCGAAGATTCGCGCAAATCTCGAAGCTGAGGGAGCAGTTTTTAATATGGGTAGGGAGGCAACCTTGAGAAAATGGGGAGCAGGAGCAGCTTATCTACGACGCCCTGGCAAACCGGGTATCTTCTACTTTTCATCACGCCCGACGGAAGCGGAGGTTGTCGAAGAACTCTTCCACCTTGGTCAACATCGCAGGGCTGGCTGGAAAATCTATAGCCATCCTAGCAGTATACGAATCCCGCTAGTTCAAGATGAAATCGTCGCGCAGCACGCTCTTCTCAAGATCGGACGGCGACTTGGATGGAGCGAGTCGGCATTATCCAGTATTAGGGGGGCGCTGAAGGAGTGGTATAACGAGCTCACCAATCTCCTTGGTAGGTAAGGAGACAGGACAGGACAAATGATCACCATCATTGATTCGACGCCCCCTGATGAGGAAGAGATCCGCGAAGGAACGGAGCACCACATAGCGCTAGTGCGTATTAGCCCAGGTTTTGACCTCCAGGAGGATCACGAACTCCGTTCTGAACGAACCGGTGAGGTCTGGCGATTCTTCACATATGTCCACGTGACACCAAAGCCGAAGCCAGAGCATTGGGTGATTGCTCTTTACCCACCGAGGCCAGAGAGCAGATTGGAACCGCAGGAGATACTTACGACATATAAATCGACCATGACCGATGCTGAGTAAGGTAGGGCGTATAGATTCTTCGAAGAATCTACCCCTGAGCGCTCGGAAACGACGCATGGTTTGAATACGACGTTGCTGGGGGCGAATTTCTAGACGACGCGATCCGAACTTCGGATGACGCTCCTATTGAGGATCTTCTCCTACCAATGCCGGTCCCCGCAAGGGCAGGGGGGCTCAAGGCACTACCACCAGGAGAGAGTCCACCGAAGGCACTCGGCCCAGGTCCACGAACGCCCGATCCCGCGGGAGGAAACGGTCGGTTCGTCGTCGAACCAAATGGAACGATAGTGGATACCATCAACGACGCCGAGAGGAAGCTTCGACCAGCCGGGTGGAGGAGGAACCGACCTCCTCCAGCAAGGCGAACCGTGCAAGTCACAGTCACACGCATCGCCCGAACCGTGAACAAGCATCCCGTTACCGGGAGAGTGTTTTCTACTTGGACTCGTACGATGACCACCGAGTGGCACTCGGTTCCGGGTTTCACGCAGGGCCGCAGGGTCTGCGCGCACCGACGAGCGGGTGATATCTCTGTGAAGTGAAGGTCGCGCTCAGCTTGGCGACCACGAATCCCGTCGTGATCCTCGAGGTGCTTTCACCGAGCAGCGAAGGCGACGATGCGGGGGGCAAGCGTCTCGATTTTCCAGTCGCTTGCGTCGTTGCGGCTTATGTGCTCGCCGCGCAGAATGCACGGGTCGTGCGAGGCGATAACTCCCGCGCCCATTCGGTTGTACTACACTCGAAGCGTGGCAGAGCCAGTCCGAAAGCCTGCAACGTACGAGGACGTGCTGAACGCCCCGCCGCACATGGTTGCGGAAGTCTTGGCGGGTGACCTCCACTTGCAGCCGCGACCTCGGATACGACACGCCCGTTCTGCGACTCGGCTCGGTGCTTTGCTCAGCCAAGGGATCTCGGAGACGATGGCAACGGGAGATGGATCCTACTCGACGAACCCGAGCTGCATCTTGAGAACGACATCATCGTTCCCGATCTGGCTGGTTGGCGGCGCGAAACCATGCCCGAGCTACCGGATGCAGCGTTCTTGACCGTGCGTCCCGACTGGCTGTGCGAAGTCTTGTCACCGTCGACGGCGCAAACCGACCGCGTCATCAAACTTCCGATCTATGCACGGGAGGGCGTGTCGCATGTCTGGCTCGTCGACCCGGCGATCCAAACCCTCGAAGTGTTCCGCCTCGATGGTGATACCTACCGGTTCATCACTGCAGAGCGTGGGGACGTGACGTGCCGGCATGAGCCGTTCGAAGAGATCGAGCTGAACTTGGCGAGGCTCTGGGCTCGCTAGATGCACGGGTCGTGCAAGTCCATCGGCGATTGGACGACGGAACGTGGTGCGACGTTCCGGAGCTCTATCGCGATGGTGACAGCTTCGATCTCCCTTCCTTGGGGCGTTCCATCACGGTCGACGAGATCTATGACGACATTCTCGATCCGAGTGGCCGTTCGCTCTTGCGGTGAGTCGACGAGCTTCATTTCAAGCGATCGGGGAGCTCGAACAGAGGTTTGAGCTGTCATCGAGAGCTCCATTGCGCGGCATTCGCCATCCTGAATTCCGAAGTTTTCTTGAGAGCTTGGCGCGGATCTGCCCCGTAAGGTAAAAACAATTAAGTTATGCAGCGCGAGGAGAACTGGGGCTTCTACGGCCGAGGCCAAGAGCGAGCGCAGCTCGAGGCCATCCTGCGTCGGAAGCGATGGTTCTTCGCTCGCATCACCGGTCGTCGGCGGATCGGCAAGACAACCTTGGTGCAGGAGGCCCTCCGCGCGGTGGGCCCTCGCGATACGATGTACGTCCAGATCCCGGACTCGGCGCCAGCGGGGATCCTGTCGGCGTTCGCCGATGCGATGGACACCTTCGACATCGACGTGGCTCGCTTTCCCCGGCCGACATCGCTGCTCGAGATGGCCCAAGCGATCGGCGATATGGCGCGAGCCGGCTTCATCGTCGCTCTCGACGAGTTTCAGTACTTCGCCCGCGAAAAACTCCACGAGTTCACCTCGCATCTGCAGGCTGTCGTGGATGCCTTGTCCCGTGACGCAGCCGCGGTGCCCGGTGGACTCTTCGTCCTCGGTTCGTTGCATACCGAACTCGTGGCCCTGCTCGACGATCGCTCGGCACCGCTCTACAACCGCACGACCGATCAGATCGAGCTCGATCACCTCGACATCGCTTCGGTGCTCGCGATCCTCCGCGAGCACGCCGACACTTCTCCTGAACGACTGCTGTTTTTGTGGAATCTGTTCGAGGGGGTTCCGAAGTTCTACCGCGACTGTTTCGAGCAGGGCGTATTGGCCGAGGACCGGAAAACACTGCTCGAGCAGATGTTCTTTCGCAGTTCGTCACCTCTGCGTACCGAGGCGGACAACTGGTTCCTCAGCGAGTTGCGCGGTCGTTACGACGTGGTGCTCAAATACGTCGCCCGCAATCCTGGATGCTCCAATCGCGACATCGAGTCCTATGTGCGAGACACGAGCAAACAATCGTCGGAGCAAGTCGGTGGGTATCTCAAGATCTTGGTCGAGAAGTATCGTTTGCTCGAGAAGCGTCTCCCGGCCTTCGCGCGCGACAATGCTCTAAAGGGTCGCTATTACGTTTGCGACAATTTCTTGCGATCGTGGCTCGCGGCTCTTGGACCGTCGGTTGCGGCGGTCAACTTTCGGCCAGTGGACCCGTTGATCACGCAGGCCGACGTGCGATTGCAGGACGTCGAGGGATTTGGATTGGAGCGGATCGTCGCGACCCTGTACGAGGAGCGGAGCCGCAAGGCATTGGGGGACTTTCCGCTCTCTCGACGCATCGAAGGGTTCTGGGACCGACGGGAGACGGAGATCGATCTCGTGGCGATCGACGAGGATGGGCAGCGGATTCGCTTCGGAACGTGCAAGCGATCGGCGGACAGGCTCGCGCGAAACCTTGCGACGACGGACGGGCATATCGAGCGGTTTCTCGCTGAGGAACCGCGATATCGTGCGTGGACGGTGGAAAAGGTTGCCATTGCGCCGCTCCTCGAGCCCCCGGTCCGGGACGCGATCCGGGCTGCGGGGTACGAGCCTCAGGACCTGGTCGACTTGACCGCGGGGCTGTAGCGCGAGGACGGGCCACCGTGAGCGGTCATCTTCTTGCTGGAGTCTCAGGCCGCCATTCGGTAGGTTTCAGGAAAGTTGCCGCCTGGACGGTTACCTACATTTGGGAGATTCTCTTGGTATCGCGTACCGGGTTTGGCCTACCGTGAGGCTGACGATATCGATGCGTGCCAGTTGCGAATGTCGTCAGACCATCGCTCGTGATCCCAGCGTGGCGCTGTGGTGGAGTGACGACACGGATGCCACTATGCTGGTGTTCCTCATTGTACCAATGCGCAAGTTCTTGCGCGACGACGCCTATTCCGGCTTGTGCGCTACGGCGAGGACGTGGCCTGGGCGGGCTAAAACTCCGGAGTCACCCGCATCGTGCAAAACGCGAATGTCGATGTGGAGGTCCAAAGCGTCCCGCTGACCGTATGCGGAGTTCCCTCCCGTCGTTCGAGGAGTAGTGCGTTCGAAGGTGTGCCCGAGGCCACGCTTCGCCCATCGCGAGCACGTTGAAGTCCATTCGTTCGTCCCCGCGCGGAGCAGCCGTGAGCGAACATCGTTCGTACACGCGGGGCCAATTGGTTCCCTGTCGGTGCTCGCCCAAAGCTTGCCCCCAAGGATCGCCATGCATAAGGAAGCACGTTCCTTGCGGCGGAAGTGTCCATGAAAGAGATTCGAGAGACCGGCGAGGGATTCGAAATGCTCCTTGATCGGGTTTTGACTGCCGGCGTGCAGGCCAACCGTGCGAACCGTTGGGCCATCGAATGCGGATACATCGTACGAGACGTTTCTTTTGGGGACATCCTTTCGGTGAAATGGACCGATTGGGAGGCATTGGCCAACGGTCCACCATCCGAGGACAACGAAGACGAGGAACGATGGAGTTTTGAGCACGAAGCGCTGACATTCCTCATGGGGATCGGCCAGGAGCAGATCGAGGTCGAAGCGGTTGGCCACGTTGGTGGGGCGCGACTACGTCTCCGACTCATCGTGAACGGTAACGAACTCGAGACGAACGGGCCTGGATCAGGGCCGTACCGCTTCGTCTCTGGTACGCAGGCCGTTCTGAGTCCGGTCGCTTCTCGTTTCGCGGAACGGCTTCGAAGCTTCGCAAGCGCGGGACTTCATGAACGGTCAGAACAACTTGCACTTATCGGTGAGCTCAAGAGCTTGCGGAACATGATCGGCCGATTTGCACCCCTTAGCGATCGCATCGTCGTAGCGATCGCTCCGCACCTCGAGTCATTCGATGTCGAGACGCCAGCCAAGTTCGCCGCCAAATGGACTGAGGAGGGGAATGGACGGGTGTCCCTTCAGCTCTTTTCCGACGGTCAAAAAGAGGCGCTACCGCTCGAAAAGCTCGACGACCAAGGAGCATTGCTCGATTTGGACAGCAGGAAAGCAGTGCTGCTCAGCGCTGGCGCTCGATCGGTGGCAGCGAAAGCGCGCAACCTTCGTCGCGTTCGGCGAGATCGCGTGGACTCTGCTGTTTTGCGTAGTCCCCTTACGCTACTCGGCGACGGAGTTTCGGCGGAAGGTGTTGACTTCACCGACTATGCGCTCGAGGACTTTAGCCATCGGGTGCTTGGGTTCGAACCCGCGAAGCGCGATTCGGAAGCTTCCATCCATCATTCGGGGACGGAGTGGTACGACCGAGATGACACCGCTCGGGGGCGCTCCCACTTGCTAGCGACGGCCCCTGACGGATCATCTGTCGAACTCAAGCTCGGGGCTTCGGAGGAGCTTCTGGCCCTCGCGACACGGGTGGAACGTGCGGCATCCGACCCGAATACGCCCATCGATATCGACGGACAACAAGTCCTTCCCCGGCCGGAGCTCGCCGATCGCCTTCGACAGCTCGCCCAAGATCCGGCCGTCGGTACGAAAGACGACGCACCGTCCAACCCTAACGACCTCCGAGTCAAGCCATTTCGACCCATTCTTGCCGACGTGAGCGAAGTCGTCGAAGCGCCGAGCTTGCCGCTCGACGATATCGAAGGTCAAGTATCCTGGAATTTACTTGATCGAGTGCTCGCTCCCCACGTTCGTCTCAAAGCGCACCAGCGATTGGGCATTGCGTGGCTCTGGCATCGCTATGTGATGGGGCAGCCGGGAGCGCTCTTGGCTGATGACATGGGGCTCGGCAAGACGTTGCAGATCGCCGCTTTCCTAGCTCTCGCGAAAGCCCGACCGCGGAAACGGCAGAGTCCGCGGCCTACATTGATCGTGGCGCCCGTGATCCTGATCGAAAACTGGGGCGACGAGTTGAAGCGATTCTTCGTGGGCGAGTTTCCAGGAACCGTCCTCGAGCTTCATGGAGATACCATTCGATTGCGACGCAATAAGGACGGCAGCCTCGACCGAGCACGGATTCGCGAATACGACATCGTGATGACCAACTACGAAACTCTGGCTCGATATGCGACGAGTCTTCTCGCGATCGACTGGGACGTCGTGGTCCTCGACGAAGCACACCGGATCAAGAATCGCGGTACGTCCTGGTCGATCGCGGCTCGCGGCCTCTCCGGCCTCGACGATCCGTCTCGACCACGAAAATTCGAGTTCGGGATCTGTGCAACGGGGACGCCCGTCGAGAATCGTATCCACGATTTGTGGGCCCTCTACGATTTTCTATCCCCCGGTTCACCATTCGGCAGCTACGACGCCTTCGCTGAAGAATACGGCACTCGTGAGGACGGTCCTGCAACGATTGCCACGAAGCTGGGAGTCGGTCGCACGACGAGTTCACTCATGCGACGCACCAAAGCCGAAGCGCTTGCATATGAGTTACCTCCGAAAATCTACAAGCCCATCAAGGTCGAGATGACGCCGTTTCAGCGTGACCAAGAACGGGTGATCGTTCGCCGAAAGGGTGAGCGAGGTGGGATCTTCGGGATCCTGCAGGGGCTCCAGAAACTCTACCAACATCCTTGGCTGCTCGATGAAAACGATCCCCGCGACGCCGGCCCGGAACAAGCGGTGGAAGCGAGCCCCAAGCTCGCTCGTTGCTATCGCCTCTTGGAGGAGATCCGGGGCCGCCAGGAAAAGGCGCTCGTATTTACCCTCTGGACGCGGATGCAATGGCTCCTCAAAGAGGTGTTCGAGCAATTGCTGGGGGTCCGCAATGTGCGAATCATCAACGGGGATCCGAAGCACCGCTCGAAAGCACTCCAATCCATCCAAGAGTTTTCGGCCACCGACGGTTTCGACGTCATGGTCCTGAGTCCGCTTGCCGCCGGCGTCGGTCTCAACATCGTCGCGGCAAATCATGTCATTCACTACGGTCGCTGGTGGAACCCTGCAAAGGAGGACCAGGCAACGGACCGTGCGTATCGGATCGGCCAAACACGGGCCGTTACCGTCTACTACCCCGTTCTCCACCATCCCGGAAACCCCGATGATGGCTTCGACATGAAACTCGACGAACTCGTGTCTCGCAAACGTGGGATGGCACGCGCCTTGCTCGACCCCGTCGATAGCGACGATCTGACCGAAGGCGAGTTGGCAGCCCTCGAGGGGGCTTGACGGTATGCTCGACTCATTACAGCAATTGCTCGAGTCCGTCTGTGAACCGTTGACGCTTGGGCTGGTGATCGCGCTCGCGACGATCGCACTTTCTCTCATTGTATGGATGAGCAGTCGATCGAGACGCGCGCGCAAGCAGATCGAATCGATCGTTCCTGGAAACCAAGTGGGCGGTGATCACGGGTCCCTCGCTTGGTCTTTACGCCGCGAAATCATGCGGAGCCTTTCGGATGGGAGACAGCTTCTGCGCGAGCATCCGGAACAAACCGTCAACGGCTGGTTGGAGTACCAAGTCCTCCATTCGCTGCCATTCGAAGCAGGGGGCTGGATCACCGGTCTTGCGCTGGTCTTCACCTTCCTATTGATCGCGCTCGTCCTTGCGTCGGATGTTGGACCCGCAATTCAAGATACATCCAATGTGGATGCCCTATCGAGCGCCGTGGAAAAGATGGGTGCGAAGTTCACCATTTCCATGCTTGGAATTGTGCTGACCATCCTGCACGGGATCGTCAGACACCGGCGCACCTTTCAACTGAAAGACGCCGCGGCAAAGTTGGCGTCTAGGCTCGCCGAGTCCTCCACCGTCCTCGTGGACTACCAGGCAGAACTCGATGAACGGACCGCTTCCGAGGCGGGACGTCTCCGCGAAGTGCTCACCACACAGCATCAAGCGATCACGGCCCGCCTCGCGGACCTGACGCAAAGCGTTGCCACTCTCGGCAGCATCGAGGTGAGCGTGAAAGACATCGGCTCCGAGCTCGCGATCAAGCTCCAAAACGTTGTGAGAAGCGACATCGTCGCCGGGATTTGCGAGAACTTGGAAACGCTCACCGATCGCGTGTGCGACGCGCTCCAAAGTTCGTTCGCGAAGACAGTGGAGAAGCAGATCGGCCTCGTCAAGGAAGAACTCCAGAAAATCGAACGCGCGGTGTCGAGTCAGGGGCAAGGGCAGGTCGAGCAGCTCTTGCACAAACTCGGTGACATCGTTTCGGGAGGTTTTACGACCGAGTCGACCAAGATGAAGGAGGCCCTGCAACAACTCATCGAGGGCATGCCGCTGCTCACAGGGCAGTTGCGATCGTTCATCGCCGAAACAAGTGCTGATCTGGCCAAGCGTGGAACGGAGACCATGCAGATGAACGAAGAACTGGTGCGGAAACTCCACTCCGTTTTGGCTGGAGTGGAGAGCCAGCAGCAGTCGAATATCTCCATGAGCGAGCGATTGTCCGCGTGGGTCGTCCAGGTCGATCAAACGATGACTCGGGCCATGACCGACGCGCACGAACAGATGACCGCTCGCTCTCGTCTTTCGTTGGATGAATTCATGTCCGTCGTGAAAACCGCCACGAACGACGCCTCCACTGGCTATCGGGTCCTCGTGAAAGAGGTCGAGAGCGCGCTCGCGGACTTGCGTGCCGCCCGTGGAGCCGCCGCGGAGACGGCCCAGCATCTCGATCGGTCGGCGAGTTCCGTGAAGGACGTAGCGCGCCTTGTGAACGAAAGCGTGGGCTCGCTTCGTCATGTTTCCGACGCGCTCGCGCAGAACGTCGACAATGCACGCTCGACCGTCACGAACGGCGCCGAGGCGTTGCGGAGAAGTGAGGCCGTGGTTCAACGGCATCAACAGTTCATCCAGGATCTGGTCGCGATGTGGCCACAGATCACGAAAGCCTATTTGGATTCCACGAACGATGCATTTGACCGAGTGGCGAAAGAATGGAAGCGGTGCGCGGAAGGCATCGAAAACTCGGTCTGTCGCATCAGCACTGGGTTCAACGAATCGGCGTCCGAGTTCGCGGTATCGGTCGAGGATCTCGGCAAGCACGTGGAATCGCTGAACGGCACGCTATACGGCGCCGGTAAGCCCTCCGCTCGGACGGCGTAATGGCCAAGTCTGCATCGCACCCGGACCCATTTGCGCACTCGATGACGGACCTCATGGCTGGAGTCGCCGTGACGTTTCTTCTCATCGCCGTGATCTTCATGGTGCAGGTTGCCCGCAGGGACTCCGAGGAAAAGGAAGAAGGGCGCAGGGCCAGCGAGCAACTGCGCCAGATCACGACGACCGATCAACTCGCCATTGCGGCGTTGCTTGGTCTGCGTGACTCGCTGGTGGAGGATCCGAATCTGCAAGGCGTTGTGGAACTCCTCTATGATGAGAACAAGGATCCGTTCTTGCTGACACTGGTACTCGACCGCGGTCGGCTCCGCTTCGACGCCGGTCAGTGCACGATCCGGAGCGACACCCACGAGGCGCTGGAATCGTCGTTCAAGGACATCTTTGGTCGGGTTTGCGAGGTGGCCGAATCCGATCTGATTCAATCGATCACGCTCGAGGGACATACTGACAATCGACCCTTCTTTCCGGCGGAGCGGGCGTGTGGTGTCGAACCGGAGCGCAAAGGGTGTGGTCCTGCTTCCATTGATGCCGTTTGCTTGGCTTTGGGATTTGCGAACAACGTGCGACTGAGCGCGGCTCGGGCCCAGAATGTATTTTTCGAGATGCGTGAGCTCCTCGGCGACCGACCCGACATCGCGAGATGTTTGGACACGAAATTCGTCGTTGCGGGTCGGGGACCGGTGGAGCCTATCGATGGCAGGGACTGGCACGCGAGACGCACCGAGCAGGAGCACGAAAAGAATCGCCGAGTGGTCATCAAAGTGCGAGCGGTCGCGCGTTCGAGCGTGACCAGAGGTGACGATCCATGAATCACTCGGCGGACCGGGACGAGGTGATGCCTTCAATCGAAGCCGAGGAAGCCCGCTTTTCCACGGCTAGCGAGCACTGGTTTTCCGTTGGTCAGCACTTGAGTCAAATCTTTGCCCAAGCCACCGATCGAATCCGCGAATACGCCTTGGCGGTCGAGACACGTCAAGCCGAGATCGAGCTCAAAACGCGGCGCGAGGCCATCGATCTCGAGGCTTGCCTTCGACGCATGACCCAGGACGGTGTGGAGGTCCTGACTCCACGCGAGAGGCGCTCACTCCTTCTCCATCCCGATCGCGTCCCCGCCCGAGCAGCGAAGCAAATCATCGACGCTGAGAATGAGTCTATACGCTATGTGCTTCGTGCCTGCTTGGCGAATTGGCAGCAGTGCCTGATGGAGAAATGGGGGCAAGACTACGTCAACCTGCTCACGTCATCGGCCGTTCGGTTTCCGATCCCGTTTCTCGAAGAAAATCCAGTCGCACTCCTTGCATTGTGTCGGACGTCTCCTACCGGAGACGAACGCCTTGCAGAAGCCATCCCCGTGGAATTGTCTGCGGCTCAAGCTTATGACTATCTCAGGCAGTCGCTCGGGTTGCGAGATTCCTGGGTCTACACCGGGTGCGTGCTGGCATCTTGGCTACAAGTGCAAGTTACCCATCAACGATCAATCGACGATGCCTTCGAAACGATCCGCAGAAACGCCCGTCTCAAAGCGCATCTCTTGCCCAATGCTGCACAAGAATCGCCCCCGCCGGGGGTTCGGAACGATACGTTGACGCGGGCGCGAGCCGTCAGCGCTTTGCTTCGCGCCGCATTCGCACGTCCTCCCCAGCTCAGCGGCAAACTCTTCGCCGAATTGTCCGAGTATTTGCTCGGCTCCTCGTTCGGGGATCCGAGGATTCCCCCATTGGATGAAGGTTGGCAGGAAGTCCGGGCTTCGGCCCCGGAGCCATTCCGCGACTTCCTCGCGTCGCTGTGTGCCCAGGATTTGGAGGTGTTCTTTGGTCACGCGATGAACGCGGCCGATCGCCGAAGGTTCTGGACGCGGTATCTTCGATCGATTGAGCGTACCGGTTGCGTGCTCGATCGCGGGTCGCAACAACGGTTGAAGACCAAGCTACAGGCAAGCGCTGAACTGAAGAGCGCTATTGCTCGTGCTTACACGTTTCGCCGCAGCTCCAATGTCCATGCATTCTTCCTTGTGTTCCCCAAAGTGGTGGTCGTTGAGTTTTCCGACGTTGGCAACGCGGCCTATGTCTACCGGCGCAAGGACTTTGAGCGGAAGCTCGAACCTGCCATTCGGGAGCACAGCGTGGAATCCGTTCGAGATCTGAAGAAGACCGAAGACCATATTCACAGGATTACCCATCAGTCGAGCTGGGAGGACGCGACCGAACGTTGGCTTTCAGAAAACGGCATACATGCCTCGCCGGGTCGAGGTCGCTCCTGAGCCTCGCGGGCGAGTCTGCGATTCGATGCCCCAGAACCTCACGGCCGGCGGGTGAAGAACGCCGCTTGGGTCGGCTGTCCGAGCGTCGGCACCACCAGAGCCCGGTCGAGAAACGCATTGAAACGCTCGCAAGAGCATTCTGCGATGAATAGACAACCGTGACATGCGGCGCCTTCGAGGTGACGATCGCTGCGCGCCGTCGCTGGGGAATGGGCGCCGCAGACCGGATCGTTCGAGCAGAGGGTCCCCATATCGAATGCGCGGCGCAAATGTGCGCGGACCCGAACGGCTTGATCGGCGAGGCCTCCGAGGGTGCCTTCGGCTCCGGGCGTACCAGTCATGAGCAGGATCGCGGCCATCGGGACAGGGCTTTGCGCCGAAGCACAGTAGATCCGTTCACGGAGGGCACTGGCCGCGTAGCCGCATTCGAGCGACATCGCGGTGAGCAACAAGTGCGCGAGGGAATGCAGCAAGAAGTATCGGGCACCGGGGAACGGCGGGGGATCACGTGGTGCGTCGTTGCTGCCTCCTCCGGCTCGGGCACGAAACAAGGTGGCCCAAGCTTCGTATCCGGTCCGAAGCTCGCGCTCGCGTTCACGCACGGCGTCGCGGCGCTCCCAAGCGACGACGTCGACCTCACGGAGCTGGAGAAATAAACCCTCGCCGTGGATCTCGATGGCGGGGAGCCAGTCCGTGTCGCTGCCGAGCGGGGCCGCGCGCACTTGCAGCGAGGTCGCATCGTACTCGCCCTCGAGATCGGCCGTGATCGGTTCGAGTCGCGTGAATCCGATTTGCGCTCGGACTTCGCGAAGCTTGTGGGCAACGACGATCCGTTCGAAGCCGAGGGGTAGCTCGGCGGCAGGGACGGGCAGCCGACGCGCAAAGAAATCATCTTTGGGGGTCGGGTGCTCGCCGGGTCGCGGCTCCGGCTGGGCCACGAAGCGCTGGAACTCTTCGGTGCGGATCGGTCCAGGCACGGCGATTTTGCCTTCGCGTCGGGCTTCGATCGCTTGCAAGACGTCGGCATCGCTGAAGTTGGCGAGCGCGACCTGGACCTTCGGGATACGGCGAAATACTGGCAGAGCGTGTTCGTCGGCCGTCGCGACGATGTCCCAAATGCTTGCGACCGCGTCTTCGAGCGCACTGTCGCCCGAGGGTAGAGAAAGGGCACTCATGATCTGCGCGAAGTAGCCATTGCTGGCCGTGCGCACGAGCAGTCGAAGGCCCTCCTCGCAGTCCTCGGGTTCGTCGTTTCCGAGCCATGGGCGATGTCCAACGCAGGTCGGGCGTGTCTCGGGAATGCTCGCGCTCACGAGCGATTGGCCGGTACCGCAGGTGCGGCAGACGACGCGGATCTCCGAGAAATCGCCGCTCGTGCCTTCGAGGAGAGCGAGGTTGGCCATGGGGCATGGGTCGCCATCGTGGGGGCCGCGGTGAGCGAAGGCGTCCCACGGCCAATCCTGCAAGTGGCCGCGAGCGCAGGCCCCCACGAAGCGCACGGGTACAGCCGGGCTTTGGTGCGTACTCGTGCATTGGTGGTGCCAATGGTCGGCTTTTCGCTCGAGGGCAAAGCGTCCTCGAACGAGGGCCCGACACTGCGGATTCTGACAGACGAACCATTGCGGGAACTCGAGCGCTCGCACTCCGCATTGCTGTGACGGCGCCTTGTCATCGCAGGTCGGTGGTTCGCGAAAGGGGTGTTCGACCGAAAGCTCGCCACGGCCAGCATTGCGCAATGCGGGTGCCAACGCTTCACGCAATCGAGGGGCCGAGATCGAGCGCGCGCCTTTGCCGGTAAACGACCAATGGTCGAGCCCGCCGATCACGACGGCATCATCGATGAGATCGACCATGGCACCGGGACCGAAAGCGCCGAGCAACTGGCTTTTCCGGATCGCTCCGTTCGGTTTGACATGGGGATCCTTGCGGGGTGACCGGGTCATAGGGAGGCCTTTCCAAGAACGTTGCGTTCCACCCAGACGTGCACGGTGCCTTCGACGTCGCGCATCGAGGTGGGGGCAATGAATGTGCGCTCGAGTTCATCGAGCGGTTCAGCCATGGCCTCGAGCGCATTGCGAAGGAGCGCACGGCCAGCGCGTTTGGGTCGATCGAGATCGGAGTAGATCCGCTTTGCACCGTCGGATTCGACGAGCGCGATCCAGCGATCGAGGATCTCGTCGATTCGCGCTCGCACGCGTCGGGCAGGCTCGGGATCGCCAGCGCATGCAGGCTGGACATGGACCCGTGCCAGGATTTTCTCGCGGACGCTCTCCGCCCACCCACGCACCTGATCGGACTTCATGACCGCATCCGAAGCGGTCATGTCGGGATCGTCCAAGCGAATCATCGTGACGAGCAGCGCGGCGAGGCCCCGATCGAGCGCTCGCGCCGAAAACGGAGTGAGGCTCGTGGCCTCGACGTAGCGATAGAAGCTCTCGTGATACGCGCTGAACCGCTCGTAGTGGGATCGATCGCGTGGCTTGTGGAGGTTGAAGCAGGTCACCACGAGCCCGGGCCAACGCTTGTCCCGACCCACACGGCTCGTCGCCTGGATGTATTCGCTCGAGGTCTTGGGCTGGCCCGCAACGACCATGAGCCCGAGGCGTTCGATATCGATGCCGACCGAGATCATGTTGCTCGCGAGCAACACGTCCACGTGATCGGAGCTTGCCAAGTGTTGTTCGAGCCGGCGTTTGGCGCCCGCGATCGTGTCGGTCCGCTCGCGGCTCGTGAGCTCGACCGGTTCGCCGATCGAGCGCTTCGTCACCCAAGGATGGGGACCTGCATGGCTCGACGGATGGCGTAACTCGGCCTCCCGGGCGCGCGTGCGGACGTCGTCCTCGACGAGCCGCCGCATCCCGCCGAGCTCGCGCAAGCTGTTGAAGTATCCCGCGACGGTCGTGTAGCCGTTCGCGGCCTGATCTGCGGGACCCGCGGGATCCCAGCATCGACGGCCTGCGCCGAGCAGGGCAACGTACGTGCGGAGGAGGATCTGCTTCATGGAGCGCCCCGCCGCCGCGACCCCGAGATAGAGCCGCCCAGGTTCGCCCTCCGATCGCTTCACGGTGGCAAAGAACGTCTCGAACGCATCCACTCCGGGAGGTGGAAAGAGGTGCATGGTCGGGCGCCCGAACAACGCTTGCGTTTGTTTGTGGGCTCGGCGAACGGTTGCGGTCGACGCGAGGATCTTCGGCGGGATCGAGTGACCCTGCGTCCTATCGGTGCAAAGCGCATCGATCGCGGTCTCATAGAGCCCCACCATCGTGCCGAGCGGACCGCTGATGAGATGGAGCTCGTCCTGGACGATGAGCTCTGGCGGCCGTAAGCCATTGGGCAACGCGGTTGCGCGCGTCTTGGGAATCGCATCGGCGCCTCCGAAGAATCTCCGCCCTTCGACCGCGACGGCCCGACCAAACAGCTTGCCCGTATCACCGCGCCACGGGAGCATCGCGAACTTGTCGACGGTCGCGACCAGGAATGCGGGCAGCTCGCGATAGATCTGCTCGTCGACGAACAGTACGGGCAACCCGTCACCGCCCGACTGTGCGCCGTTGAACGCACAATCGCGGTTCGTACAGGCGACGCGCAGTTCCTCGGGGTTCGTCGTGTTCGGAGTGAGCGTGAGCGCGTCGGGGCCGATCGGATGGCGGCACCACGGGCATTCGCTCAGCGGGCATGGACTGCCGCCGCGCTGCTTCTTGAAGTCCCGCACCAGATCGGCCACGTCGGCGAGGGTGTTGGCGGTTGCACTGCGCCCGACCCACAGGCCGATCGAGAGTCGCGTCGTGCCGAGCCGTGCAGGCTGCCGCTTGCGGAGCAGCTCGAGCGCGCAGACGAGCGACGCCGCGCGACCGAGCTGGTCGAGCGTGAGGAGGCGCAAGGTATAGCGCAGCAGCACCGCAACCCCGCGCCCGCCATCGGGTCGCGCCTGTCCGCGCAAGCGTCGGAGCAACAACGTGAACGCGATGACCCCGAGATAGGCCTCGGTCTTGCCACCGCCCGTCGGAAAAAAGATGAGCTCGACGGCCTTGCGGTCCTCGTGATGGGGGTGGGCGATCCCCTCGAGATTGAGCAGCACGAACGCGAGCTGAAACAGGCGCCACTTGGGCGATTCGTTCGGTCTGATCTGGTGGCGAGTCATCGCCATTGCCTCGTTCATGAGGCAGAACGCCGTGCGGACCTCGGGGTCCCGCACGAGCAGCGCGATGCCGGCCGCGATCCGTCTGTTGGCCAAGTCGGCGCGCTCCATCAGGATCCGTACGACCTCGGCTCGCCCAGGGTCATCGACCGACATCGCCCGTTGCTGCGAGATCCAAGTTCCGTACGCCTCGACCAGATGCCCAAGCGCATGCTCGACCTGCTCGCCTTCGCGCAGCGAGGCGAGCTCTTCCATCGCTGTGACGACCCCGTCTTGCTCGACGGTCTCGACCCGTCGGACCTCGGCTTGCGGCAACCACGTCGTACGCACCCGCGTGACCGGCCGACCGCGCTCGAGCGGGTCGGGCACCCTGCAGGCGATGCCATGGCCCACCGCGTACTCGCAGTGGTCGCGATACTGGAGGTCGCTCACCCGATCATCGAGATCGTCCGGGTCGTCCCCCGTCGCGAGGCCTGTGAGATTCGGCCGTCCAAGCAGTCCGCCCGCGTGCTGCAGTTGGAGCTCGACTTGAAAGATCGTATCGGCCTCGGCCAGCCGCGGATCGGCCGGGGCCCGCCGGTTGACCACGAAAATCGAGAGCGCCCGTGTGCCGGGCGGAAGCCCAAGGCCCTCCGCCATTCCGAGTTGTCCGCCGATCCAGATCCCCGAGGTGTTCGGCACCACCTCGCCCGTTTCGATCGCCTTGGGATCGAGCGGCAACGTGATCGTCTCGGGCCCACGCGGGATGCGACGCCAGGTGCGAATCGGTTTCGTTCGCTCGCGGCCCGGTGCGGACTCGATCGATTCGTCGACGTACTCCGCCCAGCGAAGTTGCACCGTCACCGTGTCGCGACGGCCACCCGTCGCCGGCGGAAGCAAGACCGACATGCCCACGGACGCGGGAAACAGCTTGGGATGCTTTTGGACGTGCTCCTCGACCGACTCGTCGTCCTTGGCCTCGCTGCCCGCCCCTCCGTCGTCTTCGGCGATCGGATCTTCGCTCGTGCGCTGCCCCTCGGGCACGAGGAAGCCCGTCAGGTACCAACGCGAGGGGGCGAGCGTGAGGACTTCGGGCTCGCTCGCCGCGGGGTTGAAGGGGCCGACGAGGTCGGCTTCGAGGGCTGCCACGAGATGTTCGCGGATCAGCGGTGCAACGGTCATCGGTAGGGCCTTTCGCGGTGGTCCGGGGGGCGGGACGAGGCGAGCGTCCTCGGGGGAGAGTTACGATTGACCCGCGTCATGCCGATCGTTTGCCTTTGGGCCGGGTCGATGACGCAGCGGACGCTTCGGTGTTTGCGGCTCGACGTTTGCGCTCGGGTGCGACGCGGGGCGCTCGAGGAGCGGGCAGTTCGGGTGTGCTCGTGGGCTCGGCCGATGGCGCGCTCTTTCGTTTGCGCGAGGGGGTGGTGGCCGTCTCGACGGTCTTTGCCGGAGCGGTCGCGCGTTCGAGATTGAGGGCGAACAGTCGATCGAGGATCTCGTCTTCGAACGTCTCGAAGACGGCCCGCTCGCTCGATGTGGTCGGAGTCGTGTAGGGCGGGACGGCGATTGATTCCCATCCATACGCTCCAAGGACTGCTCGATCGATGTCCAGGTGGAGGTTCCGGAGATCAACGATGCGACGATCGTCGCATGCTCGGTCTTTGAGTAGATTGTAGGTTTTCGTGAGGCCCTGCTGCGTATCGAGCATGAACTGCGCGCGAAGGTTGTAGAGGCGCTCACCGATGGATTCGAGCTCCGGGATCAAGGTACGCGGGTCGGACTGTGGGAAAGGGAAGTTTTCGAAGCAGTCCGTCGCTGAATAGTTCAGGTCGGTTTTCAAAGTGGACGAAAGCAACCGGGTCCAACGTTCGTGCACTCTGCTTTGCAGCGATGCAAACGCCGAATAGATAGGCAATGGAAAACAGTACAGTTTCTCATTGAGAATCCGATCTGTTGGCTGAAATGAAAAGCACAGATGTTTGGTCACCCTGGCAGTAACCAGGCACCGAGGAAGCCCGCGAATGGCCGCGTAGAGTGCGGGAGTAGTTTCGCCGAAGCGCCACCAGTACTTTTGCCTCGTCTCACGGTTGTTCTTGTCCCGCTCGGGCTTGACCTTGGTCCGAACAATCTCGATCAGATCTGGCCATCGCTCAGCCTCTTGCAGTTCCATTTGTCCGAAGTCGATCACGTACCGGTCGAATCCCTGGTCGGGGTTGGTGTTGACCTCCTCACCGCCCAAGTACGGGAAGATGCGTTGTGCATTCTTGCGATCCTTCCGAACCAACACGTCCCGCTCCTCGGGTGTGAGGGTGAAGCCCTGACCGTAGATCTTGGTCCCCAGAAAACTCAGTCCTGCGTTCCCCGATAACGGTTCCGGATCGGGTCGTTCTGGCTTGGGTCTTAGGCGCGAGTTGATCGCCTCCGCGCGTCTTGTAAGACATCGACTTGCGTCCGCAGGGGCATCCGGATCCGGGTCCGCAATCTGACAACCCCCGGCGGCTACAATGGCGGTCCCGCGAGCGACATGAACAACGGAGACGGTTACGGCAGCTCCGGGGGCGGGCCATGGCATGTTGCGCGTCGTGTCGTAGATCTCGCAGTTCCGTTGCGTGAGCAGGTATTGGAGCCCCGTCGATCGTGTATCGCCCTGGCCGATCGTGTTGGTCGCGACGAGCCCTACGGTGCCGTGGGTTCCGAGCAAGGTCTCGGCCCGTCGAAAGAAGTGCGCCGAGAGGTCCGCATTTCCGTGCGACCCCGGGTGTACGGTCTTCAGCCACGCGAGGTATTCGTCACCAAACGAACCCGACACCGCGCTACCGCCCAAAAACGGAGGATTCCCGACGAACGCATCGACATACGCCTCCCCATCCTTCGTCCACCCGTCCAACGGATCGGGTCGATCGAGTACGAAGATCTCCGGAAACTCGATCATCCAATGGAACGTCGGCTGTTGCTCGCGGAGGGCTTTTTGCATTTGCCGCAGCTCCGACCCGACGGCCCAGTACCGCTCGGCTTGCTTGACCCGCGCGGTCCCTTCGAGCTTGTCCAATTGCAGCCACTCTTGAACGAGGTCCTTACGGCGAAGCCGTTCTCGCTCCCGATCCTTGTCCTTCGCGCTGGAGAAGAACGCCCCGACCAAAGTATCCGCAATCAGGATCGCTTCCTCGATGGCATCGTTCGCAACCTTGGCCAGGCGCTCCTTCTCGCGTTGGGCGGCGGCCGTCTCTTCGCTCGCGAGCTCGGCGATCCGCAAGCGCGGCACCAAGGCTTCCTCGAGCGCGATCCGGAGGGGTTCATCGAAGAGCTCGAGTTGGCCGTCCGGCTCCGGCTTCCAATGGAATGCCTCGATCTGCTTGAAGCTGAGGCCCACGAGCGAATCGCCGTACTTGAGGGAGTGGTCGAGAAACGTGAACGGAAGGTCCTTGGCCAAGGTCGCGAGCCAAAGCGAGAGCTTGGCCAGATGGACCGCAAACGGATTCTTGTCGACCCCGTACACGCAGCGTTGTGCGACGAGGCGCCGCGCATGCATGACGGGGTCTTCGAAACGATCGCCGATCTTCTCGATCTCGCCATCGCGGATCCACGCCGCAACCACTTGGTCACCGAGGAATCGGCACACCTCGACGAGGAAGGCCCCTGTGCCCATGGCCGGGTCGCAGATCTTGAGCTTGAGGATCTCGTCGGCGGTGGCTTCCGGCCCGAGCACGGCCAGCAAAGGTTCGAGCGTGCGGCGCACGACGGGCTCGGTGAGCGTGCGGGGTGTGTAGTGCGTCGAGCTGCGCTTCCGCTCTGCGCCCGGTTGGATGACGAGGCGACCCTGTGCTCGGATCTCGGTGCCGCGGTTTCGAATCGATGCGAGTGCTTCGAGGACATCGTCTTCGCGGGTGACCGTTTGCAAGGTTTGCGCGACCTTGTCGGCGACGGCCTTGGTCAAGCCGACCTCGTCCTTGAGCCATTTGGCGCGCTGGGCCTTGGGGATCTGGGTGACCTCGTGTCCGGTGACCCATACCCGCTTGGCCTGTTGCGGCCGCAGGCCGACCGCTCGGTGTTCGAGCTTGGCCACGCGATAACCGATGAGGGCCTCGTAGACACTGCCGATTTGTTCGACGTCGAGCGCTCGATACGAGAGCCGCTGGCGATCGAGGTAGAGCAGACGCTCGAGCACGGCGTGCACCGTGCCGTCATCGATGCTGGGCACGCGCGTGGCTGCGCGTGCGCTCGCCTCCTGGATCGGTGCCGAACCGTGGGGGTCCCAGCCTTCGAGGAACGGATAGGCATTGGGATCGAAGAGCTGACCGTGGCGTGGGGGCAGGACGAACTCGCCGTGTTGGACTCCGAGGAATACGGCGCGCCCGATCGCGAGAAGCTGTGACCATGCGCCGAACCGCCGTGACATCGAGTCGGGGTACGCGGCCGCGTCGACCTGGAGGCGCTCGAACAACCCGAGCACGCTGTAATGTTCGGCATAGAGCGGATGCTCGATGGGCAACAGCCCGCGATCTTCGGCGTAGAGGAGAAAGACGGTCCGCAACACCGCCGTGAGCAGGCCGCCGTAGACGTGGCCGTGATTGCGGGCGAGTGCCTCGTCGATCTGCGACCACCCGTCACGATCCGCCGCGGCTTCGAACCCGGCGAGCAGGATCTCGAGCGATTCGAACACCTGATCGGCCAGTGCGTTCGTGACTTCGGATTGTCGTCGTCGGCTCTGCTCGAGCAACGCCGGAAGCTGGTGCTCGGCGGCCACCGAGAACCAACGCGCGGACGAAAGCAGCATCACGAAGGCATCGAGGATGGGTCGCCCACCCGAGCTCGCCATGTCGGCGATCGGAAAGGTGATCGACCCGGTCGATTCTCCATGCGGAGCGTAGATGAGCCTAACGTGCGTGCGATTGGTGAGAATGCCGATCGGCACACGAACGTGGCGCAAGAGCCGTTCGAACTTCGCAGTGGGTGGATAGTGCCATTCGCCCGTCGTGGTCTCGGGCTTGTCGAGTGGCAATCCCCAACCCGCGCGTGAGCCCGGGTCACCCGTGTGCCCGGTCGTTTCGGCCGCCAGATCCCAGATGAGCGCGACGTAGTTGCGCCCAGCACGGACCGCGGGCGAATCCGCAGCATCGTCCGCGGTCACCTGGGCCGTGCTTGGTTGCTCGCGTCGTACCATCGCGCTACCGGAGGAAGATCCGGACTCGCGACGAAGCCCAGCGGTGGGGCGCACCGTTTGTCGACCTTCGGGCACGTAGAGCGAGAGCGCCTCGGGTACTGCCGCGCCGGTATCGAAGTCCTCGGGTCGAAGCCCCAGGAGCTCGGCGAAAAAGACCTCGTGATCGGCGATGGCCGGGGTCTCGAGTTCCTTCGATCCGAGGAGCCCCACCTTTGGGCAGAGATCGCGCAAGCGATGCTGCATCTCGGGCGGGAGTCGATGCATGCATTGCGCGTCGACGAGCACCGGCAACGAGACCACGAGCCCGTCGACGGGCTGCACCATGCCCAGCCACTCTTCGTGGAATCGGCGTTCCGCTTCGCTCATGCGATGGCCTCCGGCCAGAGGTAGACGAGCCCCACGGGCTCGAGACGACGTAGGCTCACCTCGAACAGACGCTCGAGTTCGGCCGGTTCGGATCGAAGATCACGATCGAGCTCTTCGAGTCGCGACTCCCAAAAGGCGCGGTCGGCTTGCAGTTGCGTGCGCTCGGCCGCAGTGAAGAGCAAAGCTTGCTGGGCTGGATCGTGTTGTTCGAGCGTCTTGCGGATCGCGGCCTGCTGCTCCTCGAGGATGCGTTTGAGCGCCGTGGCTTCATCCCGCCCGCGGGCTTGCAGCTTCGCGACGGCCTCGTCCCCACGGCTTTGGGCTTCGTCGCGGACGTGCGGCCACAGCTTGGCAAAGTCGCTTGAAGCGGACTTGATGAGCCCCCGGGTCACGGGCTTGGAGACCCCGCGCAGGGCGGAGCGATCGGCGAGGAGTCGTTCCAGCCGATCCACCGCGCGTTGGTCGGCTTTGGTGTTCGACCCCGGGAGGGGACCCTCGTCCACGTCCCACCGAGCAACGACGGGGACGAGCTGATCGTGCAACCGCACGGCGCCGTGTCCAAACAGCGAAAGTCGGCCAAAGGCGAGTACGAACACATGTTCGGCCTCGGCGTCGCGGATCACCGTGACGCGCTGAAGGTCATGCGCGCCCGTGCCTTGGGCGAGGAACCGATCGATCACGCGCCGGACGAACGGATGTTGCAAGTGCAAGTGCACCCGCGGGGTCGTCATCGTGGGCGGTGCTTCGAAGACGACGGACTGGGGAGGTTTTTTCCGCCACTCCCAGAACGGTTCGTCGCGCTCACGAGGAGGACGCAACGTGTCGAGCGTTTCGTCCCATGACGCGGGTAGCTCGGGTAGGCGATAGGCTTCGGCGCCATCGACCCCTTCGACGCGCTCGAGCGGTCCGTGGTTCATGAGCGCGAGACCAACGTCCAGGGTGTCGCGCAAGAGCGCGGGCTTGTACGCGAGCTGCTTGGCCGAGCGGACCAACCGGCGGTTGGCTTCATGCACTTCGCGTGTGATCGAGGCCTCGGCCTTCTTGCGGATCGCCTCGAGCTCACGCTCGATCACCTTGGCTCGCTCACCGCCTTCGAACGGCTCGAACGCGGCCGTCACCGCGTCCAGGGTCGAGGACACGATGCCGTGTTCTTCCAGGTTCGTGGCGAGGCGCTGGTGGACGATCTCCCCAAGCGATCCGAGCTCTGCGGCGATGACCTCGACCTTGCGGACGATCGCTTGGAGAACGATGTCCTCCTCACGATCGACATAACGGAAATAGTGACAGCGAACGACGTCGGCGGGTTGCAACGTTCGGTCGATCCGGCCATTGCGCTGTTCGAGGCGGGCCGGGTTCCACGGAATGTCGAAGTGAAACAGGTCGGCACATTGGCCCTGCAGGTTGACCCCTTCGCGCGCCGCATCGGTTGCGAGGAGAATGCGAACGGCATGCCCCGGATCGTTGAACGCTCGTTGGACCTCTTCACGGCGGTCGTCGGGCATCGCCCCGTGGAGTTCCAGGATCCGTTCTTCGGCCCGATCAGTGCCATGCAGCGCGGCCCCCAGCAATTGTCCGAGCCAACGTTTGGTATCGATCGACTCAGTGAAGATGATGACCCGGCGTGAGGTCCAACGCCGATCGATCTTGGCATCCTTCACCCGTCCGATCGCGGGGCATAGATGCGTACGCAGCCAATCGAACAACGCGAGCACGCGGGCATCGGGGGTGAAGCGGCCGCGTTGAGCGAGCGCGATCATCTCTTGCAGGAGGGCGCGCGCCTTCCCGCGGGGAGTCTCGAACTCGCGTGACCCGTCGGCGACCACGTGATCCTCGGCCGATGCAATCGCTTCGTCGCTCACGTCGAGATCATCGTCGATGTCTGAGACGGGTTCGGAGGCACAGCCCTCATCTCGGAGCTCATTGGCCCACGAGCGCTCGAACGTGTCCGCGTGCTTGAGGAGCGTGCGGGCAAATGCCGCGACCGAGCTGAGCAACCGTTTCTGAAGCCCAATGAGCGCGAGCTTGGCCCGCTTGGTTCGCGGCGCAAGCCAGGTCGTGTACTCCCGCAGGAGCGTTGCGAGCTCGAGCTCGACGGCGGGTCCCGAACCCACCCCATGCGCCTTGCTACCGCCCACGGACGTGGAGACTTGCCATTCGTCGCCCTCGCGGGAAAGCGCAAGCTCGACGATGTTTCGCGTTGGAAACGAAGATTCGCCGATCGCTCGAATGTCGCGTTTGAGCCGGCGGATCATGATCGGCTGGAGTTGCTTCGTCCCGATCGGCACACCCCGGGTGAAGCGATTGGGATCGAGGACTTCGAGCAACGCCGAAAAGCTGTTGCTGTGGCCGTTGTGCGGCGTCGCCGAGAGAAACAATCGATTCTCGAACCGGACCGCAATCTGGTCGCGCACGACTTTGGTGATGCCGGAGTCGACTGCGTAGCGGCCGGACGAAGCCGGCGCAATGGTATGGGCCTCATCCAAGATGAGCAGGCTCTTGCGTTGGCGCTGACCGAGATGTGCAATGAGCGGCTCGAGGTATTCAGGTCGGCGCAGCAGCGAATATGAAATGATGAATCGATTGTGCGTGGCCCACGGATTGACCGCAAAACCACGTTCACGCCGACGTCGTGCGACGAACCGGCGGTCGTAGACCTCGAACCCGAGGCCAAACCGCTTGCGCAACTCGTCTTGCCATTGCAAGCAGACGGCCGCCGGGGCGACCACGAGCACGTGGTCGACCCGTTGGCGGAGCAGCAGCTCCTGCAGCACGAGCCCTGCTTCGATCGTCTTCCCGAGCCCGACGTCGTCCGCAATGAACAAGTTGGCCCGCGGTAGCTCGAGCGCTTTCATGAGCGGTGTGAGCTGGAACGGCTCGACCTTGATCCCCGCTCGGAAAGGCGCTTGGAATAGTTCCGCATCGGTCGCGGTCACGGCGTTCCATTGCAGCGCATGCAGATAGGCTGCGAAGTCGCGGGGGTTGTCGAGGGCCGCAAACGCCTGGAGTTTGCCCTCTTCGGGACGAATGACGTTGGCCGCGAGTTCGATCTCCCACAGCACTTCGAGCCGGCGCCCGGGGTCATCGTCGTCCAAGCACACCATGCGAACCCAGGTTGCGTGACCCGGGTCCGGCGGATGCGTCACGGATTCGACCAAGTATTGGCGCGATCGCACACGCACGATGTCGCCCACGCGCGGTGCCTCTCCTGGTGTCGCGACCCGATCCGACTCTGGACCATGATCACGGTGTGCCCTTAGGTTCGGTCGCGCGACAGCCAACAATCGGTCGATCAGCGGCTGTCGGGCCCGATCCGTGCTCTCGAGCCCACTTTCGCGACATGCCGTCCGCAGCTCGTCACGCTTGAGGTGACCGAGCAGCTCCGCAAAATCGACGTTCGCGGCCCCGAGCAGGTGTTCGATCTGCTCATCCTTCGTTTTATTGGCACTGATCGCGATCTCGTAGGTGCGACCGAGTTCGACGATGCGCGCCTTGGGGAGGAGACGCAGGATGCCTGGGATCGAAGGAGAACTCGTCGTTTCCGGCGTCTCCGGGCTTGCAGCGACGCCCTCGTTCGGCCCGAAAGGGGTACTGCTACCGTCTGGTTCCTTCGCTTCCGATCTGGCTCTTCGATTCATACTGCGCTTGGAACGAGTCGAGGATTCGAATCAGTACTCACATTGAGCATCTCGAGGGCTCGCATTCGGGACCATCGCGAGGATCGCTCGTGCCAGCATCCTCGTAGGGTCACGACGGGATGGCGCAATACGTGTCCCATCTTCGGAAGGCGAGCGAGAGAGTCCGAATAGGGGAAGGAGAGGGGGCGTAAAGGTGATGTAGGAAAAATGTAACGGCTTCGCCCGTCTCTCCGCGGGGTTGGGCCCGAAGGGCGATGAATCAAAGCGACGATCGCGGGTGTGTCAGCCACCCTTCGCAATCAGAATTGGGTCAACTCTGGCGAAGTATGGAACCCCTTGGGCTGCACTTCGTTCAGGGAGAACCACCTCGATGCGATCGGTGAGCATGTCGCGAAGCCATGTCACTTGACTCTCGCGTTCGCCGCGACCTGAGCGGCACGTCAGCCCGGCAGCCCGTCGTAGAGGCGTTCGAGGTCGATCTCCGCCCCTGAACTCAGCACGACGACCCCACTCGTGTGATGGGTATGGTCCCAAACGCCGTTCGGCATTCGACAATAACGCTCAACTCGCGGATCCGTCTCCTGGACGAGGACGTACTCCTCGAGCGAAGCGATCTGCTGGTAGTGCCGCCAACTGCTGCCGTGATCATCGTGTTCGGTCGTCGGCGAGACCACTTCGACGATCAGCTTGGGGTTCGTGATGGTCGCTCCGGTCGGGTCGGCGGGATCGCCTCCGATCGGTTCGCAAGCGACGGAAACCTCTGGATACGTCGCACGTCCGGTCGCGATCACGCGAATCCTTTGGTCGGAAGGGAACGCATTGCAACCGGGATGGCGTACAGCGTCCAATGCCGCACCGATCCGCAGCGCGAGGCTCTCTCATCTCATCTGCGCTCGGATGGCATATCCATTCCCGAGCTACGGCCGGACACCACGGAAACTGTCACAACGTACCTGGGGTCGTACCCGACCGGCTCGCGGTGGATGACCACCGGCTCGCGGTGGATGACCACCGGCTCGCGGTGGATGACCACCGGCTTGCGGTGGATGACCACCGGCTCGCGGTGGATGACCACCGGCTCGCGGTGGATGACCACCGGCTCGCGGTGGATAACCACGAGCCCGGTAGTGGATAACCACGAGCCCGGCAGTGGATAACCACCGGCGGGCAGTGGATAACCACGAGCCCGGTAGTGGATGACCACCGACGCGCAGTGGAGCAAACCACGACGTACCGGCTGGTCGGCCGGATGTCACATTCTCGCGACATCACGTGCCGACACGCCCTCAATCACCACCTTTCGCATCTCCAAAACCGCAAGCTCGAGAAAATCGACATCACGATCCGCTTCCCATGAATACACGCAATCGAGGTCCGTCTCTTCGCACATGCCCAAGAAGACCTCCAAACTTATCACTACGGAAATCAAACCCTCCTTGATCAGCGAAGCCGACTTCAATGACACGATCGCCCGGAACCGGGCGATGTCGATGATCGACCCGAACCGCATTCCACCCACCCCCGAGGGTTTCGTGGCCACGGATAGTACGATTCGCGTACGCCGTCTTCGTCGGCTTTCCGATGAGCATCGATCGGAGGCCCACGACGCTCTGGTCGAAGCATCGAAACTCGATCTGACGGCGGTCCTCGGAAAACGTGCACCCGACTCGGCTCGTGCTCTGACCCTGGCAGAGCGAATGAGCCAGTCGGGCATGGTGGCGGCCCGAGCCGAGCGCTTGGCTCGATACGCCAATGAAATGGATGAGATCGCATTGAATGACGCTCTCGTGTTTCTCGAAGCGCTGTTCAGCGAATACGAACACGAAGCCAAGCACGATCCGAATGTGGCCCAGCATTTTCCCGCGATGATCCGGCTGTTCGAGTCCCGCTCTGCCGCGATCGCCAAGGGGATCGCTCGTAGCGTGGCTGAGCGAGCCACGAGCGACGAGGAGAGCCAGTCCGCCGAGTGATGCGCTGTGGGCTCAGCCCACATCGATCGAGCCCGCTTCGGCAGGCCGGACGACACCTATGGACGGGGCCTGCTTCGGTGGGTCCCGTCGATTCGTTCATGGAGCCGACCCGCCATTGAAGGTTCCGGCGGTCGACACTACCCTGAGGACCTTCGCGAGCGCGACGTGCTCGCCGTCTTGGCTTTGGCGGGGCGTCCATCGTCAATAAAGATTGGACACAGGCGCTCGAACAGGCGGGGGTGGAGACGAGCGACGTAAGGAGCGACGTACGCACGAGGACATTGCGCGACCACCCGTGCGTCACCGCGGCCTCGGCATACTGGAGCCGCAGCTCCCGCGCCTTCAGCTTCGTGAGCAGGACGACGTTGTGCCTCCACGGCAATTGGCCAACAGCCTGTTGGCCGATTGCCGTAGCGTCGGGCCACGCCTCGGCAAAGGCCCGCATCGACTTGAGATTCGAGCGCGAGTACCCCTCGCGCCCGATCTCCAGTAGAGCTCGAGCAGCTCACGCTTGACCGCCAAGGTCGCCCGCTGTTGCGCCGCGTGAACGCGTTCTTTCAAGACCGCGCTGGTACCCTCAAGTCGCCATTCGCGGAGGGCTTCGTAGCTGCGCCGAGCACGGTGCCCGGGCGCGGCCGGTGGGGTCGAGGCTACGGTTCGGCGACCGGTTTGGTGGGATGGGCCCGGAAGGGATCCGACGTATCCAAGCCGAGTTGGCCAAAACGATTCGACCCCCAGCACCACACCCGACCGTCTGCCGTGATCGCACAGGTAAAATCTTCGCCCGCGCTGACTTGAACCACCTCATCCAATTCGGTGATCAGGTAGGGCTCGCTGTGACCGACCCCGTCTACCCCGGTGTTTCCCCAACAGTAGAGCTGCGCATCGTTCTTGATCGCGCAGACATGTGTATAACCGACGGCCACACTCGCAACGTCCGATAGCGGACTCACGAGCGAGCCGAAGCCTTCCTCGCTCGTGTTTCCGATGCCAAGTTGGCCGTTGGCATTCCATCCCCAGCAGCGCAAAATGCCCGAGGCTTCGACCGCACACGTTAGACTTTGGCCATTTTCGAATGCAACCGGCAGGGTCAAACCCTGCATGATCCCAATCTCCGGTTCGGTGCTCGCGGAAGCCCGTCCGTAGCAGCGGAGACTCTTCCGCGAGAGGGCACAAGCGTTGGCTTCGGTGGCATTCTCGGCCATCGCATGATCCACGATCGCGTCACCAAACAGGGTCGCCGGTTGAGGGAATCGAGAGTTCACCGAGTTGTCCCCGAGCCCTAGCTGATTGAACCCGTTGTAGCCCCAACACATGAGGGTTTCGTCCTGGGTCAGTCCACAGCTCGCGTGGTCTCCGGTGAAAACGCGACTCATGGCCACGGTGACGTGGGTTGCCTCGACCGGAAAAGCTTCCGTACTCCCTCCATTCGGCACCCCGAGCTCCCCCTCCGGGTTGTTGCCCCAACACTGAATGGATCCATCGTTCAACAGGGCACAAGTGTGACCCACGCCGGTCGCGACTTGAATCGGTCGGGTCTCGCCGAACTCGAAGACATCCCGCACAACCGTACCCGACGAGCCAAAGCCGCCCGTCGTTCCCCAGCAGCGCACCGTTCCGCCACGCAAGAGACACGCGTGACTGCGCCCAGCCGTAATCTGATGGCAGGAGGCCGTTCGCGGTCGATGACCTTTACGATGGCATCACGCTCGAATCCCGCGTAGTCACGATCAACGGCGAGATCAGCCCCACGGCCAAGGTGGCGGGGGGCGTTGCTCGAACTCGATCCGAACCTCGAGCGCAACCATGTCCTCCGCGCGCGCGAGGGGAATGCGGCCGCGCCAGACTTCGTAGAACAGGTCTTGGTTCGGTACGAAGACGACCGTATCGAGCGGCGCGGCAATGCGGCGATTTTGCACGACCAAGGACGGCGTCCATCCGGGGAGAAAGAACTCGAGCGGTCGTCCACTCGCGTGCACGTGGCTCAATCGTACGGGCTCATGCCCCGCAAGATAGCCTTCGATTTGGAAGTGGGGGTGCGCACCATTGAAATAGTCGAAGCGGAAATCTCGTGGCGGCTTGGGTGAACCTTCCTTGCGCCACGCTTCATCGTAGGTTCCGGCGAACTGCACCCGGGGTGGACATGCTCGTGGATAGAACGCACAGCCGGTGGGCGCCGGTCGGTGTTCGGGGGTCCGGACGAGCGCCCGTTCGTCCTCGATGTTCGGTAGCGGTTTTTGATGGATCGACGACGCCGTGCTCCCTGCAACATATCCTCGACCCAACGGATTCGGAGGATAATAGGGGCTCGAAAGGGGGGCGGTACGCCGTAAGTCGACGAAAGGATCGGTGCCGCCGAACGCACGATCGTAGGTGAGAGGCATTCGAGTAAAGGGGAGGGGCCCGACCTGCTCGGGTGCTCGTCGTGGATCGGCCCAGGACCAAGCTCGATCACCAAATACCGTCAACGCCCGATCCAATCGTCCCACCTGGATCCGTACGGGAATCGACGTGACAGGGCGCCCGGCGGGCGCATGGGCTTCACCGACCAGAACGACGTCACTCCGCGGTTTGAACGGCACCAGGTCCGATTCGAATCGCAACAATCCGTTCGGGTGCTCGGGATCGAAGGGTTCGTCGGCCTCGAGGATGGCGAGTTGGTCGGATGCAGGTTGGGCAGGTTTTCGCGAAGGGTCGAGCCGAAACGTGCCTTTGATGATCACCGACACCGACGGCGTCGCCCCATAATGCACATCGAGCAACGTGGACGTCGCAAACGGGGAAGGATTGTGGACGATCACGGACGAGCGCCCCCGATCTCTACGGCTTGGGCACGCAGGCCACGTTCGGTGGAAGAGAACACGAGCACCTCGGTCGTGCGATGCGATTCCACGATGAAATCCTGCAGTGAACCCATGAAAGTATGGGTTTCCTCGGGCGTACAGGTCGGCAAGAACGTCCGTAAGACTCGAGGATCGTAGAATCGAAAGTATTGCCGTTTCCCTTCGTCGTCCTCGACCTTGAGGAATTGCCGCAGGTGCCGACGAACGGCTTCGAACCCAATCTCGGCGTGCAGGAATACGCCCCAACTTTCGCCCCAGTGATGGCGGACGAGATCGATGAAAAGTGGCGAGTTCGGTCGAAGTTCGACCAAATGAGGGGCGACCTCTTCGAGGGCTTCCCCTTGCGCACCATCGTAGAGCGAGTAGAAGAGCTCGCCATGCATGCGCAGCGTGTCCAGCACGGCCGGATCACGAGCCGCATCGAGGATCGCGTAGAGCGGAGTGCGAATGTTGGCAAACAACGTCAGAACCGCGCGCTCGGCCGAGGGATCGAGCGTTGGCGGCCGGACGTCTTTGGGTGTCGCTTCGAGCGGCCAGGGCTCTTGCCCGAGTGCGAGCTGAAACGTAGTCGAGCCCGCTGCAATGATTGCCCCGTGCTGGACGGACGTTTCCGTGACCTTCTTTGCATTGACATAAACGCCACCCTGCGGGTTTCGGTCGAACACCCGGCATTGCGAACCCTGGCACGGCGTTTGGCGCAAGGTGGCGCGAAAGCAATGCTCCGTGCAGCGAGGGTGCTTCTGCGGCGTTAGCGTTGCGTCACGCAGAATGCATTGGTCTTCCTTGCACTCGAGCGAGAAATGCACGGGCGACAAGAATGGGTCGGGGACCGCGAATCGGCTCGCGCCGTGGATCCGCCCGACCTTGACGAGGTCGTTGGGACCGAATGCGAGCGCCCGAGGAGCACCAGGGCCGCGCAGGATTCCGATGCGTGCATGGATTCCACCCACTGCATTCACCCCTGCTCGGCCTTCGCCGCGCATTCTTCACAAAAGGGTGTTCCGCTTTGAGCTGCGGTACGTAAGGCCGCGACTTGGGGCGACGGCGGGGCGACATCACCGATGAGCACCGTGGGAAGACCCACGACGACCACGCCACCGTGAGCCGTGAGATCGCCGAGGCGTACCGCTGGCATTCCGCCGATGAGCACGGTGGGAGAACCGAGCACGAGGACATCGGGAGGACCGGTGCAAATCGCCATATCTCCCATCCGCGCGGCCGGCATGCCGCCGAGCAACACCGTGGGACTTCCGGGCGGCAGGATCGGACCGCCGACGTGGGGAACGGGGCCGGTCGTCAAGGGGCAGACGTGCATGTCACCCACCCGGGCTGCAGGCGCTTTCACGGATCGATACCCTCCTACGTTTCGGGCCATCGTATGGGCCACGTCGACCTCCGTCAAGCTGGCCCGCGGGGCCGAGCGAAGGGCTACGCCACGTCGGGGACGAACCAGCAGAAGTCATGGGACTGTGACGTTTCGACCCGATGGCCGACCGGCCGATGAGCCTGCCGAGGATCATCGTTCCGAGCGGGTTTCGCATCGGTACTCTAGGGACATTGGGTCACGCACTCTGGTGTCCCCTGTTTGTGACGATGGAGCGAACCCCACTCGACGCGAGCGCGGGTTTTCGCCCCATTAGAAACGTCTCCGCTATGGTGAAGGCGTGGCGGACAAGGTGAAGTCGCCGCCAAAGATCACGTAGCTCCGACCGCTACTCGTGATGCCGTTGGGATCGGCCAACGCCGCACCGACGATGAGATCACCGAAGCCGTCGGCGTTCACATCTCCTGCACTCGATACTTCGGAGCCCGAGAGGTCGACCGCGAACTCCCCATTGAGTACGAAGCCTCCTTCACCCGCTGCGATGTCGCTCACCTGCACGGTGGTGGCATCGGTCTTCCCGTAGATCACGTAGGTTCGGCCCGCTTGGTTCACACCATTCGGATTTGCATTGGGGAAACCGACGATGAGATCGGTAAGGCCATCGCCATTGACATCGCCGGCCCCGTTGATGTTCGCCCCAGGTCTCTCTCCGGCTCCATCGATCACGAAGCCGCCGCCGTTTTGGAGGTCTTCGAGCTCGACCGACTCGCTGTCACTTTTGCCGAAGATGACGAAACTGTCATCGACATCGAACGTCGGGTCGAACCGCGGTGGAATTCTGCTTCCGATGGCGAGATCGGCAAGACCATCCCCATTGATGTCACCGGCGACGCTGACCGAGAACGCCGAGCCGATGTTGATGACGAATCCGCCACCTTGCTCACTGGCGACCGCCGTCAGATCGACCGGGGTTCCCGTTGCCTTGCCGAAGATCACGTAGCTGCGCTCGCCCGAATACGAATACTGCGAACCTGCGGAGATGATGACATCGTCGAAACCATCGCCATTGACGTCTCCCGAGCCGCTGACGGCTCGTCCCGAATAGTCGTAACGATCTTCCCCGAGCATGGAAAACCCGCGGTCGCTATCGGTGAAGAGTTCGGACAACGTGACCGGCGATGCATCGGCTTTGCCGAATACGACATAGCTTCGCCCCACGTAGGAGGTGAAATTGGGGGCGCCTTCTCGGTTTGCCCCGACGATGACATCCGCGAGACCATCGCCATTGACGTCGCCGGCACGACTCACTGCGTCGCCGGCATACGAGCCGAACGTCGCCCCATCCATGGCGAATCCCAGAGTCTCGGTGGCGGCCGCGATGTCGGCGAGCGCTACCGGTGCCCCATCGCTCTTGCCGAACACGACATAGCTGCGACCCGCATAGTCGAGGCCATTGGGACTGGCAAACGGAGCTCCGACGATCACGTCGGCCAGTCCGTCCCCGTTCACATCTCCCGCCCCGCTCACTGCGCGGCCGGCAAAATGGCCCCGCTCTTCACCGTCGATGACGAATCCCTGGGAACCCGTCAATTGCGACAACGCGACACGTTGCCCATCCGTTTTGCCGAAGACGACATAGCTTCGTCCCGCGGCAGGCACACCATTGGGCGAGGCATATCCCGCACCCACGATGAGGTCGGCGAATCCGTCCCCGTTGACATCCCCCGCATGGCTCAACGATCGGCCCGATCGGTTGTTGATGGCTTCGCCGTCGATGGCGAAGCCACCCACCCCCGCGACGACGGCGGCAAGCGGCACGGCCACGGGCCTCACGACGACGCGAACGCGCCCGGTGTCGATGCCTCCCTGACCGTCCTCGACCGTATACGTAAACGTTTCTTCACCCCAGAATGCATGGGCGGGTGGTGTGTATTCGAACAGACCATTGGCTTCGAGGCGAACGGTACCGACCAGGGCCGTGCCATCGTCGATCGATGCCGTGAGCGAATCCTCGTCGAGATCGATGTCGTTGCTGAGCACGCCATCGCTCGCTTGGACCAGCAATGATTCCCCTTGGCGAACCAGGTAGACGTCGTCCGTCGCCTGAGGAGATCGGTTGGCGATGCCCTCGGAGCCGGTCGATGGATCCGACGAATCCGATCCGCGCGTCGTATCGGATTCGTCACTGGCCGTATTCGCCCCGGTGTCATGCGAAGTGCTTCCTTCGCCGGCGGTCGAGGTTGCAGTCTCGCCCCACGGCAATGGAAGATCACATGCCGCTAGAATGAGCAATGTGGCCACCTGGCGGCCCAATAGCTGTCTACAGTTCACCATGGACGAGAGATTATAGACGTTCGCCATGGACGCAAGAGATAAAGCCACTCCAAAGCGAGCTGTTGAGCAGGCGCGATGATGCAATAGTGCGATCGGCCAGCAATTCATCGACTCTGCAATGCCCCAAAGATCGACAATCGTCGAAATCTACAACCCCGACCACCAAGGCATGACTCGGACCTTCGACCCATTCGTGCATTCGCACTCCACTCGGGTCACGCTCGTGAAATCGAGTGAAATCCTCGCCAACCCGTTCACCCCCGACTCTGTTCCGCACGTCATCCTCACGAACGCTCGAACATCAGGCTCTCGCCACGTTCGTCGTCGGCCATTGAACGAGGCGCGGACTAACCCATGGTTTGCATCGTATCGACACGAGTGCGTAATTCACCGATCTCGAACGACAGGAAGCCCGACCGATTGAGCACATCGTCGAGTCCGATTTCGTGAGTGCAAGCGACGCTGAGACAGTCACGCCTCCTCCCGGAACCGCGGTAGGCGGTGGGGAGATTCGCAGATGTTGGAGCGAGCGAAGACCGAAAAAAAAGATCTCGTAGGGCGGAACAAAGGTGGGTCTCGCGTCATGAGCAGTACACCCGCCGCCCCATCGGTCCGCGCTACGAGGGCCAGCCCAAACTGCGAGGTTGCGTCGAGCATCGCTGCGCACAGCATCCAGCCACTATGAATCGAACCAAACGACGTTCCGGTTTTGCGACCGCATCGGACGAAGGGTCGGAATGGGCGTTCCCACCACTGGGTGTGACGGTGGGGTGTGCGATTCGAGAAGCGGCCTCACGATTGGGCCCGAAGCGCGAGTCTGCCGGTCATACACGGCCTCCGGCCGGAGCGCGGTTGGAAATCCGATCGGCCATGGAACCTTTGCCGGTTTCCTGGTTCCATGAGGACGTGAAGCGAAGTCGCCCGCGCGTCCTTCTCGTGCCTCTTCTCGTGCCTCTCCTCGTCGTGGCCTCGGTCGCGGGGTGCTTCAATCCCGATGCGTCGGATACGGTCATTGCGTCCGCCACCGGCGACGATGGGGCGACCGGTGACCCGTCGGAGGATGGGATGGCACGCGAGGACGAGGTCGACGCAGGTCCGGACGACGGCGCAACGACGACGGCTTCGGTGGCGTGCACGCCCGGGGTGTTCGGTGTCGCGCGGTTCGGAGAGTCCTGCTTTCAACGATAAGGCTGCAATCATGACACTCGAATCATCATCATCGTCCATCGATTTGGAGTCCGTGCTTCGTCGCCTTCGTCAGCTCGAGGCCAACGAGGCCGCTCGAAAGGCGCGGCTCGGGAAGGCTCGGCGCATCGCGTCGGTCGTGGCCGCGGGGGTGCTCGTCAGCCTTCCGGGGCTCGCGGTTGCCCTGGATCCCGTCCATCGTTTCTCCGACGGCGACGTCATCTCGGCGGAACAGATCAACGAGGACTTTGCGGGGATCTATCAGGCGTTCACCGACCGGGTGATCCGGGAGAACTTGACGGTATCGGTACCGGCCAGCGAGGGCTGCGACGGATTGCGCAATGCACTGACGACACTCGACGAGTTTCAGATCGGGTCCGCGGCGGTTGTGACGATTCAGCTGGGGCTGGGCGAATACAACTGTGAAGCACCGGTCACGATTCGCCATCCGAATGGCGATCGGTTGGAGATCGCGGGTGGGGCCAGCCCGGCGGACGTCGTCATCCGCTTCCCGGCGACATCGAACGGATTCGAGGTCTCGAACGGCCGCTCGTTGGCGGAGTTGCGTGGGGTGTCGTTGGTCGGCGGTGGCTCGGGGGTGGGATTCCGCGTGTCGAACGGATCCAACTCGCGTCTCGAGGCATCGATCGTCTCGGGTTTCCAAGCGGGGGTGCAAAGTTTCGGCAACTCGATGGCCCAGGTGTCCGAGGTGGACGCACAAGCGAACGAGATCGGGTTTTCGTGCCAACGTGCGGGCCACTTTCGCATCGATGCGAGTCGAGCGACGAACAACTCGGGCAGCGGCGTCGAGGCGAGCGAAGGCTGTTCCGTGCGGGCAACGGCAATGACGGCCAATGGCAATGACACGGGGTTTCGGGCCCTGACCGGTGGAGTCATCGTCGTGTCCGACAGCGAAGCGAGCGACAACACGTCGCGTGGGTTCTACGCGCTCGTGCGGGGGACGCTTCAGGCTCGGACGACGACGGCTTTGCGCAACGTCACGGCAGGGTATGACGTGGATTTGGGTGCGTTCGTCGATGTCGGCGATGTGTTTACGCCAGATGTGGCTGGTTCGACGTTGAATGTGGCGGACACCACCGGGGCGATCATCATCAGTGACCTTTGATGGTTCGGGTGCCCGAGCTCGGCTCGTAGGCGTCTGGTTCAGGACCCACGGCGTAGATGTTCGGTCATCGACGTGGGGTCGCTCGCGTGCGCCATTGCAGCGTCCGTGCCGATGAGCCCGCGGCGGACGAGCGCGGCGAGAGTGAGTTCGAACGACATCATTCCATCGGCGCGCCCCTTTTGGATCTCGCTTTGGATCTGGTGCATACGACCCTCTCGGATCTTGGTCGCAACGGCCGTGTTGACCCGCAAGAGCTCGAGTGCAGGTACGCGCAAGGGTGGGGTGCGGGACGGCAACAAACGTTGTGTGACGATCGCCCGCAGCGTGCCCGCGACCTGGACACGGACTTGGGCTTGTTGGTGTTCCGGAAAGGAATCGACGATGCGATCGAGCGCCATCGCTGCGTCGGCGGCATGCAAGGTGCTGAGGACGAGGTGGCCGGTCTCGGCGGCGGTGAGGGCCGCGGCCATGGTCGCGTGGTCGCGCATCTCTCCGACGAGGATGACGTCGGGGCTCTCGCGCAGCGCCGCCCGGAGGCCTTCGCTGAACGAACGCACGTGGATGCCGATCTGCCGTTGATGCACGAGTGCTCGGCGGTGTTGGTATTCGTATTCGATCGGATCTTCGAGTGTGATGATGTGTTTGGGGGCCGTGCGATTGAGGTGTTCAATGAGTGCGACCAGCGTGGTCGACTTACCCGAACCCGCGGCACCCGTCATGAGAACGAGGCCGTTGCGCAATGTGGCGAGTTCCGCCAGCTCGGCCGGTAAATGGAGCGTGTCGAGGTTCGGTGGGGTGGCGCGAATGGTTCGTAAGACGAGCGCGTGCCCACTCCGCTGGAGGAAGAGATTGGCGCGATAACGCTGGATCCTACCGTCCACGTGCACGCGAATCGCCAGGTCGATGCTGCCCGTCTCCCGCAGTTCGCCGCCTTCGCGGACACCCAGCGCTGGTTCGATGAAGGCGCGCAGGTCGGTTTCGCCAACCTCGGAGCCCGGCAGTTCGAGGATCTCACCACCGACGCGCAATCGAGTATGGCTACCGCTCGAGAACAAAATGTCGGACGCGCCCTCGCGGGTTGCCCGATCGAACACCGCGATGAGCGAGCCCGGGTCGAGTACGGGTTCGACCCGCAAAGGTTCGAGCCGAGAATCGTCCGCGAGTTCTGCCGAGCGCGGTGGCGTTTCGCGAGGCTGCGGAGAAGGGACGGACGCGGTGGCGGTGGGTCTGGGCATCGTCGCGGGTGACGAGATGGCGGCGGTGTGCTCGTCCGCGAGACGGATCGTCAATCGCGGTCCCGTGGCGTGCGGCTCGAGCAAAGCGATGTAGATTTGGCCAGTTTGTCCTTTGTACCGAGCCTCGACCGTATGGCCCGCCGCCGAGGTTTCGCGTTCGCGTGGATCGAACAATTCCGCGGCCATGGCTTCGACCGTTTCGCGCCCGAGGGCCGGCATCGACAGTGGTTTCACGACGCCGCGTTGTTCGAGCCACGGAGACTCGCTGGCCGGGATGACGATCCCGTCCGCCCGTTGGGCGGGGAGCAGCTTGAGCAAAGCATCGACGAGCGCCATAGAGCTCCTGTTCGTGCATCGAGCGTGCCAGGACTCGAGCGCCCGAGGTTCGGCTACTCCACGGCCAAGACCCTCAATGCGTAGTCGCTTCGCTCGCACTGCCGGCCTCGATCATCGTCGGTGCAGTCGCCTGTCACCCCGAACGTGAATGAGCCCGCGACCGTGGCTTCGTGGCTCAGCACCTGCCCCGTGGTGCTTCTCCAGACTCCCCCGAGCAGCGTCGGGTCGGCGGTCCAGTCGAAGGTCGAACCGTCGGTCGACGCGGGATCGACCGATTGGAGGAGGGCCACGTAAAGGCGGCCCGCTTGGGTGGGGACGACGTACCGATCGATCTCCTCGTCGGCAGAGCCCGAAACCTCGATCGGCAACCCATCGAGTTGCAGCCCCGTTGCACTCGAGCTGTCCTCGACGCGAGTCGGGAAGGTCATGGCACCCACGTCGACCGTCTGAACGGTCGCGTCGATGCCAAAGGCTGAGCCTCCCTGGAAGTAAGCATCGCGGAATCCGATCTGGTAGGACTCCGCCAACGGCAAATAGATGGCCGAAGGGTACGAGAGCTCCTCGCGAAATCGCCCATCCCATGCGTCGATCCGAAGATTGGCCTTTCCGGTTTCGAGCCCGCGCACGACGATCAGCGTCGAAGCCTGGAGCTCGCCACCGTGCCAACGATATCCACCGAGCAGGCACTCCTCGTCTGTGCTCGGCTCGGGTGCCAGGGGCTCGGGCGTCCAGGCGGCCGCTGTGAGCCGAATGGAATAGTCACCCTCCACTCCGAGCGGTGTACGTATCTCCAGCAAGTGTTCGGCGGTCGAATCCCCATAGGTCAGGGCCGGAAACTCGACTGCCGTGACTCCTTCGACGGCATGGGCCGCGAGCGTTGTTTCCCCGTCCGCATAGGCGAGGACATCGATCGTCGCCTCGAGCTCGCGAGGCGCCAAGACTTCGGCCCGCACGATTTCACCGGGGGACAACCGGACGCGATAGTAGTCGACATCCCCCATCGTCAGTGCTCCCGTCAGCGTCGGAGCGGCAACGACGAGATCCGTCGGGACGCCCGCTGCGTCATCGGCGGTGCCATAGGAAATGGAAAAGCTGTCACCGGATCGCGCATTGTCGGCATCGGCGATGAGCCAATACGTCGTTGGCTGCGCGCGGAAGGAAATCTGGGTCTCGCCCTCTCTGAACCGCTCGAACACGGGGACGAGCGCTTTGGCGGATGGGTCCCAAAATCGCAGCCGTGGGAATGAGTACTGCTCGTCGTCGAGCTCGTACACACGCGCTTCGATGGGAGTGGAGGATTCGTAACCGGCAGCTCGAACCGTCAACGCACCATCGAGATCGACGCGAAAATCCCCCGAGGAAGACTCCATCATCGGTGACAGCTCGACCAAGCGCGTATCGAATGCATACGCCGTGTCACCCGACGCGGTCACGTTGTAGGCATTTTGCCGAATGGCGAGTTCGTAGCGCCCGTCGAATGGCACGAAGAACTGCCAGTGAGTGCCCGTCGCCCCGGTCTCGAACTGCACCGAGCGAAAGGTCTCGTTCCACACCGCACGGTCCTCCGGAAGGAAGCCCACCGTCAATGGAATGGGTGCACCGATGGCCTGGGTGAGTTGGACCTCGAGCACGTCACCGGCCGCGAGCGTCACCGTGAACGAATCATCCTCTTCGCCCGCAACCGCAACCCCTGAGAAAGACTGCCCGGGTTCGACCGTGGCGCTTCGACCCTCGGTTTCGGTCACATCCGCGGGGGGCGGTTCGAGCGGGTCTGGCTGACCCGCCGATGTTTCGGCATCGTCTTCCGGAGGCTCGCGATCCGGATCCGTGCCGGGAGGCTCGCGATCGGTGCCGTCCGAGGTAGTCGTCGCCGCGTCGTCGGTACAAGCGAGGAGCGTGCACGCGGTGAGCAGGATGGCCCGCATCGGGTGGAGGTACGTCGTCATAGGGCAAGAGTCGCCATCGAGCTGAGCCGGCTGGTTCATGATGAACCGAGTGACGACGCACATCCATTCGATCGGTGGCGCCGACAAAACGCGGGTGGAATTCCGCCCCGATGGCGTCAATGGCGAACACCTTTGCGAGCAAGGTGTCGATGACGGTTCGTCGCCCACGAGGTCGTTTTCCCCAGCCCAAACACAGGGTCAGAAGCGTTCGCGCACCGTGGCCGAACCGTTCGCGCACCGTGGCACGACCTTGTCGGATCACCTCGGTCCGCTACAGCTCCCCCGCTCATGTTCGTCCAGCAACGAGGCGTAGGTCAGGGGCTGCCCCGAATCGTGTCCATCGCGACGGTGTTCCTGACGGGGTGTTCGGGGTCGCCCACCGTATCGACGTCGGGGGCGGACGACGGAGTGGAAAGCTCGGGCCCCGGTAGCGCCGCCTCGACCGGGGCGACCACGGCCGAGACCAGCACCGGCACGGGTGTCCCCGGTGATCTCACTGGATCTGAGACCACGGAAGGATCGGTTCCAGGTCCTCCGATCCCCGAAATCCTTCCGAGAACTCGGCGGTCGATCAACGACGGATGGAGATTCACGCTAGGCGATCCCGTGGACGCGGACGGGCTTGCGTATGACGAGGTGCGGGAGTGGGTGCTCCCCAGCGGAAACGCGTTCCTTGGCACGCCCGGAGCGGGGGCCGAGCGCCCGGAGGGAAACCTGGGCGATGGCTTGTCGTACGTCCAGGCCGCCTTCGACGACAGCGGCTGGGAGGCGATTTCACTTCCTCACGACCACGCGATCGCGGGCCCTTACACGAATCAGATCAGTAGCAGCATGGGCCGCCTTCCTTCGATGGGGGTCTCCTGGTACCGGAAGACGCTCGCGATCGATGGGGCCCATGGGCTGCTCTCCCCCAACGAGTCGGTGTTTCTCGACATCGATGGTGCGATGTCCTACGGCATGGTCTGGGTCAACGGCCAGTTCGTTGGAGGTCGGCCTTATGGGTACGCGTCCTACCGACTCGATCTCACCGATCATGTCGTGCCGGGCCAAGACAACATCATCGCGATTCGGCTCGACAACCCGGTCCCGCCCGACGCCGTATGGGATTCGGGTTCGTCCCGCTGGTATCCCGGGGCCGGCATCTATCGCAACGTCTGGATCGTCACCACCGACGCGGTTCACGTTGCGCACTGGGGGACGTACGTGACGACGCCCGCAGTGTCCGTGAGTGAGGCGAGTGTCGACGTGGAGGTCACTCTCGACAACGACTCCGACGGGCCGGCGACCGTGACCTTGTCCACGGACATCTATGAGGTCGACGCCGCAGGGATCCGCAGCATGGTCCCCGTCGCCTCGCTCCGTCCCGGCGAGCTCGTGGTCCCACCCGATTCCACCGCGACGTCCACGCTGTCCGGAACGATTCCGGAGCCGAGACTTTGGGGGCCGCCACCTTCACAGTCGCCCAACCTCTACGAGGCCGTGACCTTGGTCGAGCGCGACGGAACGGTGGTGGACGTCGTTGAAACGCGCTTCGGCGTTCGTACGCTCGGGTTCGATCCCAATCAAGGATTTCTCATCAATGGAGAGCGCCTGAAGTTGGAAGGGGTCTGCCTGCACCATGACCTCGGGCCACTCGGAGCTGCGTTCAACTACCGGGCGCGTGAGCGGCAACTCGAGATCATGGCCGACATGGGGGCCAATGCCATTCGAACCGCCCACAACCCGTTCGAACCCGAGCTGCTCGAGATCACGGATCGGATGGGCATCGTGGTGATGGACGAAGCCTTCGACGTATGGGCCGAAGGTAAGGCCGAGTTGGACCATCACGTGTTCTTCGAGGACTGGCATGAGCAAGACCTTCGAACGATGCTCCGACGCGATCGAAACCACCCGTCCGTGGTGATGTGGAGCATCGGTAACGAACTCGTCGAGCAATTCGACGCCACCGCGGGCCCTGCGATCGGGGCGGAACTCACGGCGATCGCTCACGACGAAGACCCGACGCGGCCCACGGTTGCGGGTATGAACGCCGCCGCGCCCGGAGAACCGTTCGTGGCCCCCATCGACGCGGTGGGCCTGAACTATCAGGGAACGGGGGTGCGAGGTGGGCCACCGCAGTATCCAGCGTTTCACACGGCCCACCCCGACAAGTTCATCGTGGGGACCGAGACGGTCAGCACATTCAGTACGCGCGGAACCTACCTGTTCCCGGTCGCGACCGGCCGTGGAGAGCCTGCCATTGGGAGTGCGGGCATCGACAACGCCAACGGCATCATCAGCTCCTATGATCTTTACTACGCCGATTGGTCGGCCTCACCCGACGCCGAGTTCGAGTCCCAAGACCTTTACCCCTTCGTGGGCGGAGAGTTCGTTTGGACCGGTTTCGACTATCTGGGCGAGCCGACCCCGCTCGACGCGGTGGCAAGCAGCTCCTACTTTGGAATCGTCGACTTGGCGGGCCTCAGAAAGGATCGCTTCTATCTGTACCAAGCCCGCTGGCGCGACGAACTGCCGATGGCGCACATTTTACCGCATTGGACGTGGCCCGAACGAAACGGCCAGGTCACTCCCGTGCACGTCTATACTTCGGGAGATTCCGCAGAGCTGTTCGTGAACGACGAATCCCAAGGACTTCAGACCAAGGGGGACTTCGACTACCGCCTACGTTGGGATGACGTGATCTACCAGCCGGGAACCTTGCGAGTCGTCGCGTACCGCGACGGTGTGGAGTGGGCCACGGATACCGTCGAGACGGCAGGGGTCGCGAGTGGTCTTGCGTTGCAGCCTGACCGCTCGATGATCGACGCAGACGGCGATGACGTCTCCTTCGTGACGCTGACCGTGCGCGACGACGCCGGTCAACCGGTACCTCGGGCGAGCAACCTCGTGACCTTCGAGGTCAGTGGCGCGGGCGAGCTGGTTGCAACCGCCAACGGGGACCCGACCAACGATGTCGTCTTTTCGTCCGCGCAGCGCAACGCGTTCAGCGGAATGGCGATCGCGATCGTAAGGGCCGCGCCCGGGATGGTTGGCGAAGTGACCGTGAGCGCAACCGCCCCCGGCCTCGCGGGTGCAACCGTCACCATCACGACTCGATAGACCTCACGGGACCCAAGGACTCTCGAGGCTTCGGGCCATCAGCCGCGAGCGGCCGTCATGAGGGCGACATCCCCGTTGCGAAGGACGTTCGTGACCGGCGATTCGTCCCCTTCCGCCGAACCTCCGGGGATCTTGATGACCAAGGACGACGCCGAGAAGGTGTTGACCCCGGCCATACTGGCCTGCATGCGCGAAAACGGGTCCACTACCTGATCACTCGCCTCGGCAGCGGTGATCGTGCTCGATCGGTCGTGCCGGCGCTCGAGTTCGTCGAGGAGACCCTGGTCGACGATCGCCCGATCCGAAAATTCGATCGAACGCCGCTCGGGCGTTGCATCGCCGAGGCTGCTCGGGCCGTTCGAGCGGCGACCTACCGTGGCAACTATATATATTTCGGTTTGCGGAACGAGGCGGTTCCCGATCCGTTGGCCGATGCCCCCGATCGTCTCGGCACCCCGAATATGGCTGCGAGCCCTACGCTGGAGAACCGCATGGCACTGGAACGCGTCATCGAAACCACCGTCGAAGCCGGCGTCTTTCCGGGTCGTTCAGCGTGCGAAGGTGGTCTCGTGCCCCGCACCCCGTTGCGACAGTGGGTCTTGAGCTTTTCATTCGAGGTGCTCGCGCGGGGCAGCTCACGTTGCGCCTCGGAGAAGGCCCAAGGTTCTGATGAGCGCGAAAACACGCGCCCACCTCGAGTGGTGGGGTCGCCGTGGTGGACTGCCGCGAGACTTCCGACCGCGCGAAACTCGAGTTCGACGACGAAAACGGCTCGAACACGGTTCGAACGGATTTGTCACCGTGGCCGAATCTTTTGCGCGTGAACCCGGTTCTCAACCACTCGATGAACGGGGAACTGTATTCAAAACTACCGAAAGTCGTGGCGCTCGGGCTCTTGACTTCGGGTTGTTTGCTCGAGGTGCCGGACTCGGAGTTTGGCGATTCTTTCGGGTTCGATGTAGGGACCGGCGGAGGCTTCGATGAGTTCGGCGAGCCGAAGTATCCGTCGAGCGCGAGCGCGAGCGCGACGAGCAGTGGGTCTCCGCCGTCGATGACGACGTTCGGTTCGTTCTCGGTCGGAGACGATGGCGTCTTCGACAGCGGCTTTGATGACGGGGACGACGGAAAACCGCGCGACTCGTACAGCTCCACAACCAGCTTCGATCCGACGTTCGGTATGGAGGTGACGTCGTTCGGCTCGTTCACGACGTTCGATCCATCGTTTGGCGAAGGTGAAGTCTCGTTCGGCTCGTTCACCACATTCATCGATGGCTCGTCGTCGGGCTTCTTCGATGAAGGCGAAGTGGATGAAGGCAACATCAGTGCGGGAGAGGGCGGTGAGGACAGCGCGTGTTGTACTCCGCAGTACGGGGGTGGTTGCGGGGACTACGAGATCGAGTCCTGCGTCTGCGCCTACGATCGGTTCTGCTGCCTCTCGCAATGGGACGAAGTCTGTGTCGAGGAAGTGAGCTCGCTCGGCTGCGGCGTCTGTGACGGAGGCGGTGGCGGGGACGATACGGGTGATCCGGGCGACGGTGGGATTCCCCGGGGCGACGTTCGCTTCGGCTTGATCGAAAACAACGTCGACGCCCTCGATGCCTTCACGCTCGAGGAAGTCCTCGATGCCGTCGCGGAAGGTACTTCGCTCACCGGACTCGACCTCTATCGGAACCTCATCGACATCCAAGCTTCGGAACCGAACGGAATCCTTTCCGGGGTGCAGCACTGCACCGGGGAGATCAACGGCTTCCCAATCGCCTGCGATCGTCTCGAGGTCGAACAGTTCAACAACCTCGAACAATGGTTCGCGAATGCGGTCATCAACCGCATCGACCTCGCGCCGACCGATGGTTCGAATTGCGGTCAGCAACGGATCATCTTTGCGAACAACGCATTCATCGGCAACGGCCGCATGTTCATCATCCTCGAGGCCGAGATCCCGAATCCGAATCCGGAATGCGGGGTAGGGGCTTGCCAGCCGCTCGTCGAGTTCTGGAACGAAGTGAGCACCTTCCCCGCGGCCGAACGAGGCCAGCGGTTGCGTGAGGCGTTCGTGTTCGGCGATCCGTCGCTGCCGCAGTTTGGGCGGTTCATGACCGCTCAGGCGCTCGCGCCCGAGACGGGACAAATTCGGACCAACAACTTCAATGACTCGCCGTGGACCTTGCGTGAGTTCAAGATCGTGGAAGGCAGCACGCGGCCGCTCGAAATCCGGTCGTTCCCAACTGCCGATGCGCCTCCGGCCGTGCTCTGGTCGGACGACGCGGGCCCGCTCGGGGATTTCTGCCAAGCGGCATTCTTGGACGTCCTCCCGAATCTCCTGACCGATAACCCGGCAGCTTGGTCATTCCCGATCCCGGCGGAATGCAACGATGCGGAGAGCCGGAACGACTTCTTCTCGCAGGTCTATCCGTTTGCGCTCGGGGAAAATTTCTCCGATGCGATCGCGGATCGACTCGATGACCTCGGCAACTCGCTCACGCCGTTCGATGTCGCGGCGCGGGCTCAGTTCACGGGCTCTTGCATCGGATGCCACGAGGAGAGCAACTTCCAGGATCTCGGCGACGGAATCTCCGCGCCACCCTCGAATGGCTTCGTGCAGGTCACCGAGTTCTTCACCGACGGATGCCCCGAAGGCGGCGAGTGCCGTCCTCTGTCCGAAGCGCTGACGTCGAGCTTCTTGCCGACGCGACGCGAAGCCACCGAACTGCTCTTGTCGCAACCGAGCTGTGGCGATGGGGGAGGGGAACCGGAACCGGTCATCTTGTTCGCGAGCCAGTCTCGCCGTGCGAACACGCTGCCCGGTCTCCGCACCTTGGGCGGCCAATCGGCGCTCGTCAGCCACTGATCGGCTGAGCCGCTCGAGTTCCCGATCATCTGTTCATCTGCTCATCGATACGAGTCCGCGTTGCAGACCCTCGTGCCTTCGTGGCACGAGGGTTTTTACCTATCGTTGACCATCTGTATTCTAGAGTGAATGGCGTCATCGATTCGCATGGGGGCCGTAGTGCAGCTCACGAGGAATCCGCCACCCTCGAATTAAACAAAGTACCCATCCCGGACACCTATAGAGGTGTGATGTACCGTCGATATTTCGCTGTGGCGACTCCATTCATTTCGTTGGCGTTGGGCGGATGCTCGGACGCGAGCGAAGGTGTCGATGTGACGAACGCTGTTCCTGCCGAAGACGCAGCACTCGTCACGGATGACGCACTCGATCAGGCCATGCAGCTCCAGGTTCGACCGCCGTCCGCGGGCGCCGTCGAGAGCTACGACCTCGTGGATCCGCGTCTATTTGCAAAGGCGCCGACCCGGTTGACCCTGACCGAAGGGGTGTCGAGCGGAGCGACGACGTTGCTCCAGGCGCAAATGTCCAAGGCGGCTCGTCCCCCTGATGCCGACGGATACCTCGCGTATATCCAAGGGACACCCCATCGTCACGAGATCCGCCTTGCCCCAGTCAAGGATCCGCAGGGGGGCGGTAAATTGGTCTATCGAGGCGACCGCGAGATCCAGTCCGTCGCGGTCAGCGTGGATGGAAAGTTGGTTACGTTTTCCACGCGTTCGGAAGATGGCGACTTCGATGTGTTCCTCCTCGACGTGGACGGATCGTTGTTCGGTACGGAGGGAACGGTCGTTCAACTGCCGTCGACCTCGTTCGACGAAGTCGATGTCTCGATGTCGCTCGACGGCCTCACCCATGCCTGGCAGAGCTTCAACGAAGGCTCCGGGACCACGAACTACATCGTTGCGCGCTTGGATCGCGAGACCACCCAGTTGGAGGTCTCGCCGTTCGACATCTCGTTTGGCGGGGCGCCCATCGAACAGTTGCAGCCGGTTCTGTCCGGCAGCGGAGACGATGTCTTCTTCATCGCGGACGACGACTTCATTCGTTCCATTTTCGACGCGCCGATCATCGTTCGGTTTTCGACGATCGGTACGGGGGGTGCGATCACCTATGTCGGACTCGCGGGAGAGACCGATGCGGTGGCCGATCTGAGTGCGACCTTCGATGCGGATCGCATCCTGTTCCGCGAGACTTTGTCCGGGGTCGATTCGCTCGTCACCCTCGATCTTCGCGCGGGCGAGTTCGTGGAGCTGCTCGAGAATACGACGATCGAAGCTCCGTACATGACTGCAGACGGCGGGTCGCTCGCGTTGGTCGACGGCGGATCCATCTTTACGGCGACCCTCGACCTCGAAGCGGGCGCGGTGGTCGACGCCACACAGATTCCGAGTGCGCGACCGCATGTCGTGAGCCTTTCGCCCTATTGGGCGAAGGAGCTCCCGCCACCGCCACCGCCACCTCCCGGCCAGATCGCGTACGAAGGCTCGACGATCGGTGCAGCGACGTTCCAGCGTCCCGACGGCATCGGCCCGCTGCTCATCGCGGGTGACGTGGCGTTTCACGCATTCGAGTTCTCGGTCGAAACCGGAGGGTTCTACGACGTTTTCAGCCGTCAGGACTACGATGGCTATCTACATTTGTACGAGGGATCGTTCGATCCGCTCGACCCGGCAACCAACGTGATCGCTGCGAACGATGACCTCATCGTGGGACACCTCCTGTCTGGACTCGCGCTCGCGCTCGAGCCCGGCGACGACTACATCCTCGTGACGAGCGCGTTCCTTCCCGGGGATGAAGGGACCTTCACGAACACGATCACCCCACGGCCGATCCCAGGACCCGGCGAAGTACCCGTCATCGAGATCCTGACGGAAAGTGTACGCGTGGCCGCCCCCGGCGAAGCGATCGAGTACGGCTTCGTCGTCAGCAGCACGGATCCGATCACCTGCAGCATCGATTTCGGGGACGGTACCGTTCAAGCCGTCGATCCGTGCGAGCCGGGGAGCCGCACTACCGTGTCCCATGCGTTCGACGACACGGGCCACTACACGGTCGCCCTCACGGTCGGCAACGCAGCAGGATCGGACTCGGCTCGAGCGTTTCCCACGATCGCCATCGATGATCCCGACGCATTCGATGTCGTGGTCGTGTTCGCCAACGACGGATTGAGCCCGAGCCAGCAGCTCGCGTTCGACACTGCGGCGGCACGGTGGGGGCAGGTCATCGTCGGCGACCTCGTTCCCGTACCGGTGGGCGACGTGACCTTGCCACGCGATTTTTCGTGTGCAGGAGAACCGCCGTTCAACGGGTTCATCGACGATCTCGTGATCAGTGCGTCCGGCGAGGCGATCGATGGTGCGGGAGCCGTGCTCGGGTCCGCAGGTCCTTGCCGGCTGCGTGGTCCAGGGTCCAATGGACCCTTGCTTCCGCTTCCTGTCTACGGTGCCATGCGCTTCGATGTGGCCGACCTCGACGAGTTGGAGGTCACGGGCGACCTCGAGTCGGTCATTCTCCACGAGATGGGGCACGTGCTCGGACTCGGCACGTTGTGGGAAGGCAATGGTTTCTTGACGGGAACCATCGCCGAAGGGGCGAATCCCCAAAGCCCCGACTACGATCCGCACTACGTCGCGACCCTCGGCGTGGCTCAGTACGGTGAACTGCTCACCGCAGCGGGCCTGCCCGTGGAACCGACGGTTCCGGTCGAGAATACAGGTGGTGAAGGAACGCACGAGGGTCACTGGCGTGAAGTCACCTTCGTGGACGAGTTGATGACGGGATTCCTCACGGGCGAAGCTCCGCTGTCGATCCTGACGATCGGCGGTCTGCTCGACGTCGGCTATCAGGCGGAACTCACTGCCGCGGATCCCTACGCCTTGTTGCCGACTCCGCCCGCGATGGCTCAGTTCGCCTCGGCGCCCCAGCGCTATGACCTCGTGTTCACGATCGAGGATCTCGCCCGCACGAAGTCGGCACGACCGCTGCTGCAGCCGTAGTTCGCAATTTGCAATAGCAGTATGAATCGGCGATGCGGCGGGAATGATCCCATGAGGATCCATCCCCGCCGCTGACGCCAAATAGGAGTGCCGCCCTCGCATGGGACCTTCGGTTGGTCGAACGGGTCGCGACTACGAGCGAACGCTCTCGCTTCGATGGATTGCAAGCCTGCTTGCTGCTCGGTCGTGCCTTTGCCCTCTCCTCGTCAGCTACGACCGCGGCGGGCGTTTGTTCGGTTCGTGCGGCAACTTCCCTGAGACAGGGGACGGCATGCCTCGTCGCACGTCGTCCACCCGAGACCGGCGCAGTACCGCATGCAATCGCTGCCCCCTTGTCCGGCATCCCTGGTGTCCCCGGCGCCCGCCAAACGGGTTGAGGCATCGGGACGAACGATCGACGATCCGTGCGATGCGAGGACGAGTGAGCTTTCAGCATGTGCTGTGAATGAGCGCACCCACTCGTCGCCCAGCAGCGACCAGCTCATTGTACATCTTGACCGCGTCTTTGCTCTCCAGATACAGGACCTCGACGCCGGTCGCTCGGAGAGCCGCGATGACATCCGGTTGGGTCTCCAGGACGAGTTGTTGCCCTCGCGAGAGGATCAAGACCTCGCAATCGTGTTCGAGCAGTTCCTCGACGTCAGCCATCTGAATGCCGGGAACGTGACGCGTGCCGGTTTCCCGCCAATCCCATGCACGTGCCCCACCCGGCCACAGCTTGGCGTCTTTGAAGACCTCGCCGGTGTCGAGCCCGACGCTGCCCCACGAGAACTCGGACACCCGTGGACCCAAACAAAGTCCCTTCGTCGCCTCGTCGAGTTGGGCGGCCAGGGCATGGTGATTCTGTCGTCGCGCGGTCTCTGCCGGCGTTTCTCCCCGATAGTTGCGGAGCGTCCGATCCGCGCCTGCAGCCACCAGGACGTGGACGGTTTCAACGTGCCCAGCCCACGCGGAAGAATGTAGCGGAGCGTATCCCTGTGGGTTCGTCTGAACATTGGGAGCGGCCCCGGCCGTGAGCAGGTGCCGGACGACCTCGGCATGGCCCTGCATCGCGGCCGCGTGGATCGGAAAGAAGTTGTTTTGTCGAGCACAGTGGGGATCCGCGTGGCAGACGCGAACGAGCCAGGCGACCAGATCGAGATTGCCGCTTGCGCACGCCAAGTGCAGAGTCGTCAGCTCTTCTGGGTCGGCCGCCCCGAGCACGTCCACGCCTTGCGCGTGAATGGCCGCAAGGGCCGAGAGATCACCTCGTATCGCAGCGTTTCGGACTTCTTCGATGGACGACATCCTCCCCCGGATTATACGCGGTTGGGCACTTTCAGGGGTCGATCCAGGTCGACTCCCCGTCTTCCTCGCAGCTCAGACGATAACTCTCGTCCTCGACGTCGTCATAAAACCATGTAGCGATCGTGAAGGTAAAACCCTCTCCGGCCGGTGATTCGCAAGCCCCCACCGAGCCTTGAAGAGGGCAGGGTGCTGCAGTCCAGGTCCCATCGGCATCGCAGGCATCCCGATAGGGTTGTACGGCACCGTCGGCTTCGAGTCCACGATACTCGAGGCAGTAGTCGTAGACGTCGCGGTAGTCACAACTGTGCAGCGAGTCCGATCCGCTTCCTGGGTCGTCGGGGCACCCGCCGAGCAGCAAGGGGAAGCCGAAGCTCAAGATCGCGGAGATGACCGGTCTAAACGCTCGATGGAAACTAAGGAGAATTTTCATACGCCAGAATGTGAGTGCTCCGGCGGTGTGGAACGATCACCGAATTGACGCCAAGAACGGGAGCTGGAGGAAGTCACGGGTGATCGTGACGGCTCGATTGCGGTGGCTTGCTGATGCGTAGCGATGCGGGCGCGAACGCGCGCACAAGATCGTGCGGCCCTTCATGATCGTTCCCGACCGATCCGATCTTCGGGGTCTCACGTATCGGGTCGGAGGTGGCGTGACAGCGCGGCGAACGACGCCCCTGAATGTCGTCACTGAAGGAATTCCGAGTCATGCCCCTGACGATTGGTCGACGGTTCTCGATGTTGCTGCTCACGACCTCCACCATGGTGTTCGGTTGCCATGAGAATGGCGACGATGTGTCGCGCGACGTCGCTTCACTCCCCTCTGGGGCCACATCTGCAGTCGAGCTGCGCGACTTCGAGCTCACGTCCTCGACGGGCTTTGAATTCGCAGGCGGCGAAGCGATCGAAACGAGCGGGAGTGGGAGCGGGCCGGCGTTGTTCACTCTTCCGTCGTATTCGCAGGTTCGGCAACTCAACCCGACGCTCCATGAAGATGCTCGTGGAAGTCCTGCACCCAATGCACCGATCGACCAATGCATGGCGGCCATCCGCGAGTTCGTGATCTACTACGATCCGACGCAAGCCGAAGAACGCGAGGCTGCTGTCGACAACACCCGATTGTGCCGCATCGTAGGCATTGTCTTCTACGATTACGCAACGTATGGGGCCGGCGAGTGCACCGTACAGCTTGTCGCGCACAACGAGGTCCAGGCATGTCAAGTGCCCGACACACCCAACGAGGACGGAGACCTCAGTTGCTCGATCTCCAATCAGGACTGCACGGACCTACAAGAACGGCTCATGCGATACTACGGTGATACCCGAATCGTGGTCATGAACTTCTAGTCGAGTGCCTCAAGTCGGAAGTTCGTTCCGTGCCATGCACGGTTCTGCAGCCCGATGGCGTTGTTACTCGGCGCTCGCCCCCACTGTAGTTGGG
>Ga0315912_10000525_pt1 | contig 67921 bp, 62 predicted proteins | sample VfabasoilMG_FD_204469 | JGI IMG/M metagenome (GOLD analysis project Ga0315912, IMG submission 204469) | Garden soil microbial communities collected in Santa Monica, California, United States - V. faba soil | ecosystem: Environmental > Terrestrial > Soil > Garden | place: USA: California... | reverse complement strand
GCACCAGGATCCGCGTCGACGTCCGGAACATCGTCGTTCGCGTTCCGGGGGTGGCCATGGTGCGCGTCGCGGACACGGCGGTGCGCCGCGTGCCGCCGGCACGGCCGGTCACGACGCCTACTTCGAGGCGGGAACTGCTTCGCAGGCCGCTGATGGCGCGACTCCGCAGGCACAACAGCGTCCCGAGGGTCAGCGACCCGAGGGCGGTGGTCACGCGCATCGCGGCGGTGGACGACGCGGTCGTGGCGGTCACCATGGTCATGGCGGACAGCAGGGCGGTGGACAGCGCCGCCACGAGCAGCGCGGCGGCCAGCAAGCGGGTGGTCAGCCACGCGGCGAAGGTCAGCCTGGGCAGAAATCCCGTCAAGGCGGTCATGGATCAGCACCACGCGGCGAGCGTCGCGGCGGTGGTGGTGGTGGCGGAAGCCGCGGACGTCAGGGCGGATTCGCGCGTGGCGCGCGTTCCGGCGGCGGTCGCGGCAATGGCGGTTCGGGAGGCGGCCAGTCTGGCGGCTTCTCGCGCATGACCTGATTCCTGCTGCGGCTCAAAAAACCGCGCGGCCGATGAGGCCGCGCGGTTGCCCGACTGTTCGAGGGCCTGCGGCTTATTGCCGCGGGGTTTCAGTGTCGGGCGGGGGCGTGCCGGAAGGTTCCGTGCCTGAAGGCACCGTGGGATCCGACTGGCTCGGACTGGATTGCGGCCGGCTGCTGCCACTCTTGCTGCTGGCCTTCCACTCGTCGCTGTCCAGGTAGCCGTCGCCATTGGCGTCCGCGCTGCTGAACACGATGGTGGTATCGGCGGAGGCTTCCGCCTGGGAAATGCGCCCGTCCTTGTTGGTGTCGAGCTTCTTGAAGGTGTTGTGGGCGGCGGACTTGTCGTCCTTGTTGCCGTAGTCACCGGCAAGCGCGGCGCCCATCGGAATGAGCGCGGCAACCGCCAGGGCAAAGATGGTCTTGGATGTCTTCATTTCGTCTCCTCGTGAGTTTGGCCTTCGGCCACGCGGGAGAAGTTGCAATCACCATGCCATGCGCGAACCCGGCATCCGGCGCGCCGCAGGGCGATCCGGGTCGCGTGCTGCCGACAGCGCGGCTGCCTGCGGCGACAGCGCGGCACGATCTAACTACAAACAATCACTTGGCGGTCGCCGATCGCGGACGTCGGAGAATGGCTCACCCGGATGAGCGTGCCGTCCGGTCCGCGTTGACCCACGAATCCAGCGTCGGGTGCAGGCGGCAGCGATAGCCCGCGCGCAGCGTGGCCACGATGGCCGGCGGCGTGAGCAGGCCATCGACGCGCGGTGGCGTGGCAGGTTTGTCGTAACCGGACCCGGACCAGTGAAACATTTTCCCCTGCGCCACGAGGTAGGCCTCGCCTGACAGCGCGACCATGGCGCCATCGGGCAATCCGGCCAGCGGGCCTGAATGCGCGTGGATGCGCTTGCGGCCATCTTCGAGTCGCTGCGCGTGCAGGACTTCGTCGATCTGCCGGGCGCCGACTTCACGCAGCGAATGGGCCCGGGCCCAGGCCGCCGCGAACGCCAGCGCCGCTTCGCGGCGGCAGTAGTAGCAGGGCCGATGGCCGGCCGCGAAGGCCACGGCCTCGTCGTAGAAGAAGAGTTCGGTCCAGCTGCGGCGGCTCATCACCTGACGCCGCACACCGCGAAAGTTGCAGGTGCAGACGATCCAGGCCTTGTTAGTCCAGCGCCGCCGCAGCAGCGTGCGCGTGGCGGGGTCGTGCAGGATGCCGCGGTTGCCCATGAACAGCCCGCGCTGGGCGATGGCGACGATGTTTCCGAAGGGATCGACCCGGTTCTGCAGCGGCACGCGTCCTCCGATCCGGGCGCTCCTTTTCCGCGATCAGTGTAAAGGGCTATGCTGGCCCGCATACGAAGAACAACGGGGGAGCCATGCAAGGAACGAATGTGCCCGCGAGCACATCGCAGGATCTCGCGCCATGGAGCAAGGCGGACCTTCCCGAACCCCCGATGCCACGCGGCCCGGGCTGGATTGGCGTCTGTGGGCCCGGCGTCATCGTGCTCGGCGTTTCCATCGGCAGCGGCGAGTTCCTGCTCGGCCCGGCCATGTTCGTCAAACATGGACTCACGCTGCTGTGGGTGACGCTGGTGGCGGTGTTCTTCCAGACGGTGTTCAACACCGAGCTCATGCGTTACACCGTGGCCACCGGCGAGCCCGTGGTCACGGGGTTCATGCGCACGCGGCCAGGCAAGACATTCTGGGCCTGGTTCTACGCACTGTTGTTCTTCCTGCAGATCGGCTGGCCGGCCTGGGCGGCCACGGCGGCCGGCGCCATCTTCTTCGTGTTCGCCGGCCACCTGCCGGTGATGCCGCAGGATGAGATGACGCGCTACCTGGTCGGCGTCGGCACCTTTCTCGGCTGCGTCTGCATCCTGCTGATCGGCAAGCGCATCGCGCGCACGCTGGAAGTGCTCAACTGGTTGCTGGTCACCTGCATTCTCGGCGGCTTCCTGATCCTCAGCCTGCTGTACGTTCCCGCGCCCACCTGGGGTGCGGCGCTCGCGGGCTTCGTGGGTTACAGCCCGGCCTCGGGCGCCTTCAGTTTCCTGCCGGCAAACCTCGACATCCTGCTGCTGGGCGCGCTGGTGGGCTACTCGGGCGGTGGCGGCGTGCTCAACATCACGCTGTCCAACTGGGCCCGCGACAAGGGTTATGGCATGGGCTCGCGCGTCGGCCACATCGCGGGCGCGGTGGGCGGCGAAAAGAGCCATCTCGCCGATACGGGATTCATGTTCGATGTGGACGCGGACAACCAGCGTCGCTGGAAAGGCTGGTGGCGCATCGTGCGCGTCGACCAGTGGGGCATCTTCTTCATCGGCGCGCTCGCGGGAATGATGCTGCCCGCGTTGTTGTACGTCACCTTCGTGCCGGCGGGCACGGACATGAAGCAGCTCGAGATCGCGGCCGTGCTGGCGCACCAGATCAGTTCCATCGCGCCCGCGCTGGGACTGCTCGTGGCCATCCTCGGCGCTTGGATTCTCTTCAAGACCCAGCTCGACGTGGTCGAGGGCATGGTGCGCTCGGTCACGGACATCCTCTGGACGGGCAGCAGCTCGGTGCGTCGCTGGCGCGGTGGCGATGCGCGCGCTGTGTATTACAGCGTGCTCGCGGTGGTCGTGGTCTGGGGAATGATCGCGATGAAGCTGCAGCAGCCCACCACGTTGCTGCTGATCGGCGCGAACATCGCCGGTGCGGTGTTCGTGATCGCCTCGTTGCACCTGCTGTACCTGAACACCCGCGTGTTGCCCGAGGCACTGCGGCCGCCGCTGTGGCGCCGGCTGTGCCTGGTGGCGATGTCGCTGTTCTACGCCTTCTTCATGGTGCTGGTGATCCGGTCATTCCTGTGAGCGCCCGTGGCCCAGGCGCGTCCGGTCTCAGCGCTTGCGGGTGAGCTCGATGCCATTGCCGACTTCGATCAGCACCGAGTCCAGGTCACCCGCGGCGCGCACGCGCGCGCGGTAGGCCTCGGCCTGCGGACGCACGATCTCCGGCAGCAGCATGTTGTCGGCGACGATGATGCCGCCGGGCGCAAGCTTGGGGTGCACGAGCTCGAAGCAGGGCAGGTAAAGATCCTTCCACACGTCCAGCAGCACGAAGTCGAACGGACCCGGCAGCTGTTTCAGCGTGTCGAGGCAGTCGCCGGCGTGGAATTCGACGCGCGTGGAGAGTCCCGCGCGGGTCAGTGCCTGGCGCGCGGCCTCGATCTTGAAATCGCGCAGTTCCAGCGACTGCACCTTGCCGCCGGTGGCGCGGGCCGCGGCCGCCAGCCAGACGGTGGAATAACCGTACGAGGTGCCCAGCTCGAGGATGCGCTTCGACTGCGCGCCGGTCGCGAGTAGATAGAGCAGCATGCCGGCCTCGCGGCCCACGGAGAGCAGCAGGTCGTCGAGGTTGGTCCCGGGCGAACTGAAGTTCGTGCGGCGTTGTTCTTCGTCGGCGCGGCGCTCGAAATCGGCGAGCACGCGTTCGATGACGGGGTCGACCAGTGGCATCAGGGCTTCGGGAGTTGGGTGAGGCGCAAGGCGCCAGCGAATAGTGCCCGGAAGGCGGCGGCTTGGCGAGTCCTGGGGTGGGCCCGGTACATATTCCTTTTTCCTCTCGTGGCCGGTGGAACTGACGGTAATTGCCGGCGTCGGAGTCTTCTGATGTGGGTCGCCGTTTCGTGACGCGGGTGTCCTCCGGACGCTCCGTTGCACTGCGGCGTGAACCCCAGCAGTATCGCGCTCCGGCCCCGGATTCCCGGGGGCCACTGGCACGCGACGCTTGCGCCCATCGCACACACAAGGATCAAAGAATGCCCAAGACCTGCCTGGCTCGAGTAGTTAGTTTATCGCTGCTGATCTGCGGCACCGCCCTGGCCGCGGACGATGACGGCCTCAAGCTGCCGGCCGGGTTCTCGGCCACGGTGGTGCAGGAAGGCCTCGGTGCCGGGCGCCATCTCGCGATCGCCGCCAACGGCGACATCTATCTCGCCAGCCGCAATGGCCTGGTCGCCATGCGTGACAAGAACCGCGACGGCAGGGTGGACGAAAGCGTGCCGTTCGGCGACGTGAAGGGCACGGGCATCAGCCTCTACAAGGGCTTCGTGTACGCCTCGGACAACGTGGGCGTCTATCGTTATGCGCTCAAGAAGGGCGATCTCGCGCCGTCGGGGGCGAAAGAAACCGTGGTTGCGGGTTTCCCCGTGGAACGCCAGCACGCGGACAAGACTTTCACGCTGGATCCGAAGGGCACGCTGTACGTAAACGTGGGCGCGCCTTCCAACTCCTGCCAGGAAAAGGATCGCCAGGAAGGCTCGCTGGGCCTGAACCCCTGTCCCATCCTCGAGAAGTACGGCGGCGTCTGGGTGTTCGACGGCAACAAGCTGAACCAGACACCGGCCGACGGGCGCCGCTTCGCCACCGGCATGCGTAACGCCGTGGCCCTCGAATACAACGCGTCGCAGAAGGCGCTGTACTCGGCCATCCACGGGCGCGACTCGCTGGATACGCTGTTCCCTGCGCTATACAACGCCGAGGACAACGCCACGCGCCAGGCCGAGGAATTCCACAAGATCGTCGATGGTGGCGACTACGGCTGGCCGTACACCTTCTGGGATACGAAGCTCGGCAAGCGCGTGCTCGCACCCGAGTACGGCGGCGACGGCAAGAAGGAGCCCGAGGCCGGAAAATATCCCGAGCCGCTGGTGGCGTATCCCGCGCACTGGGCGCCGAACGATCTGCTGTTCTACTCGGGCAAGAGCTTCCCGGCGAAGTACCAGGGCGGCGCGTTCATCGCTTTCCACGGAAGCTGGAATCGCGCTCCCGAGCCGCAGGCCGGCTACAAGGTGGTGTTCCAGCCCATGAAGGACGGCAAGGCGAATGGTGCCTACGAGGTGTTCGCCGATGGTTTCGCCAGCGAGATCACCGACAACAATCCGCGTAACGCGAAGTACCGCCCCGTGGGCCTGGCGGTGGGGCCGGATGGTTCGCTGTACATCTCGGACTCGCAGAAGGGCCGCATCTGGCGCGTGACCTACGCGGGCAAGTGATGCGGCGAGCTGGAATCCTGGCGTGCGCCGCGGCCGTCCTGGCCGCGGCGTGCGTGATGGCCGCGGAGCCGCCCGCGGCCGCGCCACCCGCGGCCGCGTCGCCGGCAACGCCGGCCGTGGATTCACGTCCGCCGGGCCAGAAGCTCTACGGACGCTATTGCCTCACCTGTCACCAGGCGGATGGTGGCGGCGTACCCAACATGCAGCCGCCCATCGCGGGTGGCGCATGGGTGAAAGGCGATCCCAAGGCGCTGGCGTTGTTCGTGATGACGGGCGGATTCGGCAGCGCCGAACGCAAGGACAGCGCGGTCGACAACGTCATGCCCGGATTTCCCCAGTTGTCGGATGAAGATCTCGCGCAGCTCCTTACCTACATCCGCGCGAAGTTCGGCGGCGGTGCCTCAGAGGTGACCGCCGCCGAAGTAGCCGAAGCCCGCGCGACTCTGCCCGCGCCGCGCTGAACCGGCGCCGCCTGCTACTTCACGCGGTACAACAGCACGTACCGGTCGGTCTTGCCCTTCACTTCCTTGTCGTAAACCATCTTGTCGAACTGATCCTTCGGGTTGCGCAGCCCGTCGTAGGATTTCTCGAGCACGAAGCCGGCGGTGGCCAGGCTCTTCTTTGCCCAGTCTTCGTTCAGGCGATGCAGCTTGCCGGCGACTTCGCTGCCGGTGCCGGCCGCGGCGTTGTGGTCGATGATCAGCAGCTTTCCGCCGGGCTTGAGCATGCGCTTGACCGACTGCAGAAACCCCGCCGTATTGATCTCCGGCCAGCCTTCCTTTTCATCGATCCAGTAGACATCGTGATAGGCCATGACGATTACCGCGAGATCCACGCTGGCCGGCGCGATGTTCATGTAACTGGCTTCGACCAGTCGAAGGTCGACGTTCTTCAGTCTTCCCTCGGTGAAACGCGCCTTGATGCCATCCTTCGAGTAGGTGGCGTAAGGCACGTTGTTGATGGCCAGCACCTTGCCATTGGGCCCGACCACGCCTGACAGCAATTCGGTGTAGTAGCCACCCGCCGCGAATATGTCCGCCACCACCATGCCGGGCTTCACGCCGGCGAAAGCCAGCACTTCGGCTGGCTTTTCCCGCGCGTCGCGCTCCCGGTCCGCCGCCGTGCGCTCCGGACTGGCAATGGACTTCTCGATGGATGGGTCGGCGCCAAATGCGGCCAGGGAACACAGCAGCAATCCGCTCAGCAGAAAACGTTTCATGGGTACCTCCAGTGGACGGATTATGCGAAAGCCACCGCCGCGCGGAACCGCATCCATCGCGCCAGCTACTCATTCTGGCGACACAGCCAACTTACCGCGGGGGTTCCCATGCGCAAATTTCTCACTCCACTGGCCCTGGGCCTGCTCGTCTCCGGTACCACTTTCGGGGCGGGCAGCGGCGGCATGTCCGGTGGCGACTCGATTTCCCGTCTGGAGCGTGCAGCGCCAGCCGACCAGGCGCGCTTCGCCTACAACACCGGCGTGCGCTCGGTCGAAAAGGCCGACGCGCTCGGTGCTGACGCGGCGCGGCAAACGGACGCGAAGAAACGCGACAAGCTCCAGGTCAAGGCCACGGACAGCTACACCATCGCGCTTCGCAAGTTCACGCGCGCCACCGAACTCGATCCCGTGATGCACGAAGCCTGGAACTATCTTGGCTACACGAACCGCAAGCTCTGCCATTACCAGGCGGCTCTCAACGCCTACGACCGTGCGCTCAATCTCAAGCCTGGCTTTGCCGAGGCCATCGAATATCGCGGTCATGCGTATCTCGGCCTCAATCGTCTCGCCGACGCCAAGGATGCCTATCTCAGTTTGTTCAGCAGCAATCGCAAGCTCGCCGCGCAGTTGCTCGTGGGGATGCAGGACTGGGTGGCCGCTCATAGAAACGACCCGGCCGGCGTGGATGTCGCTTCAGTCAACGCCTTTTCATCCTGGGTCCTGGAACGCACTTCCATCGCCAGCCAGACCGCCAGCCTGACTCGCGAAGGAGCCAGCGCCGCCTGGTGAGTCGATGAACCTGTTACGCCTCGTGATCGCCGGGTTGGCGATGTGCGGAGCCGCAAGCCACGCGGCGGATTTCACGTGGAATCTGCCGCGCGGCTTTCCGCAGCCCGCGGTTCCGGCCGACAACCCCATGAGCGAAGCCAAGGTCGCATTGGGTGCCAGGTTGTTCGCCGACCCACGACTTTCGAGCACGGGCAGATTTTCCTGCCAGAGTTGCCACGCGCCGGAGCGCGCCTTCACCGATGGCCTGCCGCGCTCACGCGGTGCCGAGGGTGCCGAGCTGCCGCTGAATGCGCCCACCATCCTGAACGCGGCATACAACCCTGCGCTGGGCTGGAATGACGCCGGCGTGCAAACGCTGGAACAGCAGATGCGGGGTCCCCTGTTCAACCAGCATCCCGCCGAGCTTGGACTGGCCGGCCGCGAAGCCGACATCGTGGCAACGTTTGCCGCCGACCCCGCGATGCGCCGTGATTTCGCCGCGGCATTCCCGGGCGAATCGCCGGGCGTGACCATGGACAACATCATTCGTGCGATCGCGGCCTTCGAACGCACGCAGTTCGCCGGGGACTCGGATTTCGATCGCCACGTGTTCGGCGGTGACCACGAGGCGCTGGGGCCGCGCCAGAAACGCGGCATGGAACTCTTCTTCTCGGCGCGCAGCGGTTGCTCCGGCTGTCATGGCGGCATCAACTTCGCCGGCGAGTGGGTGGATCGTGAACATCTCCGGGCCAGGGCCCAGTACGTGGATGCCGGCACCGGCCAGGCGGTGCGCGTGCCCACGCTGCGGAACGTCGCGCGCACCGCTCCCTACCTGCACGACGGGCGGCTGGGCACGCTGGCCGAGGTGCTGGACCACTACGAAAAGCTGGCGGCCGATCCCGCGTCGGATGCCCGCCTGCGGCGCGCGGCACTAACTACCGAAGAGCGCGCCGACCTGCTGGGCTTTCTCGAGTCCCTGACCGACCGGCACTGAATTCCGCGGCGTGACGCGGCGGCGTATGCTTGCCCGCCTGCATCACCCTCGATCCCGAGGCCGGACCACGTCCGGCGGGACGGGCGGAGTGCGCTGCGTCCCGGTTTGACCGCGGTGATCGAAGGCCGGGGCGGATTGCTGTCATACTGAGTGCCCGTGAAGGAATTCCCGTGATCCAGTTCGGCATCGATCGCCTGCTAGGCGACCTCAACCTGCAGCGTGAACTCGAAGGCCGGCGCGTGGCGCTGCTGGCCCACCCCGCGTCAATGACGGCCGATTTCGAACACTCGCTGGACGCGTTGCGCAATATCCGCAACCTGGAAATCACCGCGGCCTTCGGTCCCCAGCATGGCCTGCGCGGCGACAAGCAGGACAACATGATGGAATCGCCGGACTTCCGCGATCCGGTGCATGGCATCCCGGTGTTCAGCCTGTATGGCGAGGTGCGGCGGCCCACCGAGGAAATGCTCGACCATTTCGACGTGCTGCTGGTCGACCTGCAGGACGTCGGCTGCCGCATCTACACGTTCATCACCACTCTTTTGTATGTGCTCGAGGCGGCCGCGCAACACAACAAGACCGTGTGGGTGCTCGATCGGCCCAATCCCGCTGGTCGTCCCATCGAAGGATTGACGCTGCGCGACGGCTGGGAAAGTTTCGTGGGCGCGGGGCCCATGCCCATGCGCCACGGGCTCACGCTCGGGGAGCTCGGTATCTGGTTCATCAGCCACTTCAAGCTGGCGGTGGATTATCGCGTCATACCCATGCGCGGCTGGAAGCCCGAGGAAGCGCCGGGATACGGATGGCCGGAAGGTGTCCGCAGCTGGGTGAATCCCAGTCCGAATGCGCCGAACCTTTCCATGGCGCGGGCCTACGCCGGCACCGTGATGCTCGAAGGCACCACGCTGTCCGAAGGGCGGGGTACCACGCGTCCGCTGGAGTTGTTAGGCGCGCCGGGCCTGGATCCGCGCTCCCTGCTCACGGCGATGCAGCGCATCATGCCGGGCTGGCTGCACGGTTGCCGGTTGCGGCCCTGCTGGTTCGAGCCGACGTTCCAGAAGCATTCGGGAAAGTTGTGCGCCGGCATCCAGATCCACATCGATGATGGCGCCTACAACCACGGCGCCTTCCGGCCATGGCGGCTGGTGGCGGGTGTTTTCAAGTGCATTCGCCGGCTGCGGGGTGAGTATCCGCTGTGGCGCGACTTCCACTACGAGTACGAACGCACGCGCCTGGCCATCGATCTCATCAATGGCAGTGAGCTGTTGCGGGAGTGGGTGGATGATCCGGCGGCGACGCCCGCCGATCTGGACAAGCTGGCCGCCCAGGATGAAGCGGCCTGGGCCGAAGTGCGGTCCGACATTCTCTTGTATCGATAAAGCTGCTGTATCGACAGAAGAAGGCTTCGAGCCGGGCTCGAAGCCTTCATTGCCCTGGCAATCCCTGCCTTGCGGCCAAGCTCATCCTTCCACCGGTTCAATGGTCACGGTCGGCACCAGGATGGTGACGCTGGGCGTCACGGCGCTGATCGTTTCGGTGCGCGGATGGGACGCCTGGGCATTGACGCTGGCCACCATCAGGGCGGTGACGGCGAGGGCGCCCAGGCTGGACACGACGTGCTCGTAAGCGCGGCGCAACATGAAGACTGAGATCGAACGGGTCATGGCTGATCCTCCACAAAATGGTTGGAAAACAAGCCGATGACAGGAGTCTGACTACGCTTGCCGGCGTTAGTCGTGAGTCCGAAACATGTCAATCGGAACGTTGATATAGACGCTCCAGCACCCGTTTCGGTTGCAATGAGTGAAAGCGGATTGCGCCGGGGCGAGCGGGCCTGCGACGAGTGGATCCGTCGTCGCGGCTGCCGCGCGGTGGCCACCATCCACCGCGGGCCTGGCTCATCGCGTCTTCAGCATTTCACGATCGGGTTGTAGGCCAGCCATTGCCGCGCGAGTTGCGCGGTGGCGAAGAATCTCACCAGGCGATGCGTGCGATGTTCGTATGCCAGTTCGGAGAATCGGCTGCCGTATGCAGCCTCGTCGGCGACCACGATGGCGAGGCGGGCGCGGTAGTTGGTGAATTTCTGCAACACCTCACCGGCGAGGCCGCTGCGCAAGTCGAAGAAGGCGGGGCTCAGCTGCGTTTCGTCGAGCACCAGTCCGCCCTGTTCGACGCTGGCGGCGAGTGCCGCCGCGATGTCACCGGGTTCGCGAAGTTCCATCTATTCGGCGGACTCGGCGCCGGCGGCGACGAATGCGAGATCGCTCATGTTGACCTTGGCGAAATCGAACTTCTTCGCGGCCGCCACCATGCGCAGCAATGCCTGCGCGATGGGCATGACGGGCTTCTTGTCGCCCGGTTTGACCTTGTGGAAACGAACCGGATTGATGCGCGCCACCACGTAGCTGCGCAGGTACGGCGACTTCATGCCGCGGGCCTGCAGCTCGCCGACGATGCGCTTCACCTCGTTGTCGATTTCCTGCAGGCGCGAGGCGTAGGCCGCGCGTTCGCGCAGCGCGGCCGGCAGCGGCTTCGTGGTCAGCCGGTCCACCTTCTTGAGCACCGGGCTGTAGGCCCCGCCTCCAAAACGCAGGTTTTCCTCGTACACCAGCCCGAGCGTCAGTAGTTCGGCGGCCTCGAACTCCGCCGCGAGCGAGGCCTCGGTGCGCGAAGGTTCGCGCTTGGCCAGGTTGCGCGCCATGCGCACCACTTCGAGCGACTTGTCCTTGAGGTTGTGCGCCTTCTCGGTGTTCAGCGCGAGGATGCGATATGAAAGCGATTCATCGGGCGAGATCAGCACGGTGATCTGCTTGAGTCCGAGCACCTTGGCCGCCGCCAGCCGATGACGGCCGTTCGGCGTCCAGAAGCGCCCGTCTTCGCCGCGCACCACGATGAGTGGATCGAGAAAGGCCGAGGTCGCCTCGATGGCGCCCGCGAGCTTCTTGGCATGCGTGGGTGAAAGATCGCGCTGGAACGGCGTGGGTTGCACGGCGCTGAACGGCAGTGAAGCCAGGAGCAGCGGACGCCCTCCCAGCGGTTCACGATAGGCGCCGAGCGGCGCGCCACCCGCCTTGCGCACCAGGTCCACCACCGCGGCAATGTCGGGCTGGTCGATGGCCAGCGCGACCTCGGTCGCGGCGAGACCGCGCTTGATCGCGCTGGGCGCGAGTTTCGGTGCGCGCTTGCTTTTCGTCTTTCTAGGCGCTGCCTTCTTCTTCGCTGCCATGAATACCTCGCCGCGTTTCGTTGCCGAGAATGATGCGCGCACCGCGCTCGTAGGTGAAATAGGACCACGCCCAGTTGATGAGCACGATGATGCGGCTGCGAAAACCAATCAGGAACAGGATGTGCAGGACGAGCCAGAACCACCACGCGAATATTCCGGAGAAACGCAGCGTGGGAAGCTGCGCCACGGCGGAATGGCGCCCGATGGTGGCCAGCGCGCCCCAGTCCCGGTAGCGAAAGGGCTGGGTGGGCTGGTTGCCAATTCGGGCCAGCATGTTCTCCGCCGCGCAGGCGCCCATCTGCTTGGCCGCGGGCGCCACGCCGGGTATGGGCTTGCCGTCCTGCTGGAGATTCGCGAGATCACCCGCCACGAACACCTCCGGATGATTGGGCAGGGAAAGATCGTTGGCCACGCGCACGCGACCCGCGCGGTCGAGTTCCGCGCCCAGCTGCTTGCCCAGGGCGGATGCGGCCACGCCCGCGCCCCAGAGAATGGTGCGCGCCGCGATGCGCTGTCCGCCAAAGACCAGGTAGCCGTCGCCGATTTCGGTGACCGGCTGCCCGATGTGCACTTCGACGCCGAGCCGCTCGAGCTGTTGGCGCGCCTTGCCGGAGAGTTCCTCGCTGAAGGTGGACAGCACCCGTGGGCCCGCTTCCACCAGCAGCACGCGCGCCTTGCGTGGATCGATGTGACGAAAATCCTTCGCCAGCGTGTGACGCGCGATCTCGGCCAGCGTACCGGCGAGTTCGACGCCGGTGGGTCCACCGCCGATCACCGCGAAGGTCAGGCAGGCGTTGCGCTCCGCGTCGCTGCGCGTGGCTTCGGCGCGCTCGAAGGAATCGAGGATGCGGCGGCGGATGAGGAAGGCATCGTCCAGGGTCTTGAGCCCGGGCGCGAACTTCGCCCACTGGTCATTGCCGAAATAGGCGTGCGTGGCGCCACTGGCCACGAGCAGATAGTCGTAGTCGATGTCGCGCTCGCCCACGGTGATCCGCCGGGTGGCCGTGTCGATGCGCTGCACCTCGCCCATGAGCACGGTGACGTTGCGCTGCTTGCGCAGGATGTGGCGCAGCGGTGCGGCGATGGATGGCGCGGCGAGTCCGGCCGTGGCCACCTGGTAGAGCAGGGGCTGGAACAGGTGATGGTTGCTGCGATCGATCAGCGTGATGTCAACCGGCGCCTTGCGCAGGCGGCGTACTGCCCATAATCCGGCGAAGCCCCCGCCGATGATCACGATTCTTTTCTTTTCGCTCATGTGGGAAAACTTAGCCGAAACGCGCGCGCGGCGCCGCGTTAAAATGTTGTGAGCTGGTAAGTCAAAGTTATGAAACCGATCAAGCAACAGGATCTCATCGCGAGCGTCGCCGACGCCCTGCAATACATCTCGTATTACCACCCGCCGGATTACATCCGTGCGCTCGGCAAGGCGTACGAACTCGAGCAGTCGGAGGCGGCGCGCGACGCCATCGCCCAGATCCTCACCAATTCGCGCATGTGCGCCGAGGGACGACGTCCCATCTGCCAGGACACCGGCATCGTCATGGTGTTCGCGAAGGTGGGCATGAACGTGCGCTGGGATGCGCAGCTGTCGTTCGAAGACATGATCAACGAGGGCGTGCGCCGCGCCTATCTACATCCCGACAACAAGCTGCGCGCCTCCATCGTCGCGGATCCGAACTTCTCGCGCCGGAACACGAAGGACAACACGCCGGCGGTCATCCATACGCAGCTGGTGCCGGGTGATCACGTGGAGATCACGGTGGCGGCCAAGGGCGGCGGCTCGGAGAACAAGTCGAAGTTCGTCATGCTGAATCCGTCGGACTCGCTGGTGGACTGGGTGCTCAAGACCGTGCCGCTCATGGGAGCCGGCTGGTGTCCGCCCGGCATGCTGGGCATCGGCATCGGCGGCTCGGCCGAGAAGGCCATGCTGCTGGCGAAGGAAGCGCTCATGGAGCCCATCGATATGGCCGAGCTGAAAGCGCGCGGGCCCGGGTCGAAGACCGAAGAGTTGCGCATCGAGCTCTACGAAAAAGTGAACGCGCTGGGCATTGGCGCGCAGGGACTGGGTGGCCTGTCTACCGTGCTCGACGTGAAGATCTTCGAGTACCCCACGCACGCGGCCTCGAAGCCCGTGGCCATGATTCCCAACTGCGCGGCCACGCGGCACGTGCACTTCACGCTGGACGGTAGCGGTCCCGCCGAGCTCGAACCGCCCAGGCTTTCCGACTGGCCGAAGATCGACTGGGCGCCGGCGCCCGGTGCGCGTCGCGTCAATCTCGACACGCTCACGCCCGCCGAAGTCGCGAGCTGGAAGCCGGGCGAGTCGCTGCTGCTCAACGGCAAGATGCTCACGGGGCGCGACGCGGCCCACAAGCGCATCGCGGACCTGTTTGCCAGGGGTGAAGGTCTGCCGTCAGGCGTCGACTTCCGCAATCGCGTCATCTACTACGTGGGCCCCGTGGACCCGGTGCGCGGCGAAGTCGTGGGGCCCGCGGGTCCAACTACTGCCACGCGCATGGACAAATTCACGGAGATGATGCTCGAGAAGACCGGGCTCATCGCCATGGTAGGCAAGGCCGAGCGCGGCCCGGCCGGCATCGACGCCATCCGCAAGCACAAGGCCGCGTACCTGATGGCAGTCGGCGGCGCGGCCTATCTCGTGTCGAAGGCCATCAAGGCTTCGCGCGTGGTGGCCTTCGAAGACCTGGGCATGGAAGCCATCTACGAGTTCACCGTGGAGGACATGCCAGTGACCGTGGCGGTGGATGCCACCGGCACATCGGTGCACCAGACCGGCCCCGCGGAATGGAGCCAGAAGATCGCCGCACGAATCAAAATCCGCCGCTGATCGGAAATTGGGGACATTCCTGATTTCCTAGCAAAAAGGGTCGCGCCTCAAACCGCAACCCTGTCCCCTTTTGCTAGGAAATCAGGAATGTCCCCATTTAACGCGGGAACCAGCACGAGACGATCGTTCCCCGGGCCCGCGCGCTCTCGATGCGCAGGCTTCCCGCCATCATCTGCGCGCGGTAATGCATGATGCGCAGCCCCAGGCCCTTCGACAGGTGCGACGGGTTGAAGCCGATGCCGTTGTCCTCGATGCGCAGCAGCCCGCGTTCTCCGTCGCGTCGCAGGACGATGTGAACCTGGCCGGCACTGCCGTGTTGCGCGGCGTTGGTCACCGCTTCCTGCGCGATGCGATACAGGTGCAGCGCATTCACCGATTCGAGGCCGCGTTCCAGCGAATCGTCGGCCTCGCAAAGCACGTTGATGTGGAACATCGCGGACAGGCGTCGCGCCAGCTCTTCGAGCGCCAGCGCCAGGCCGCCGCGATCGAAGGTCACCGGCGTCAGGCCGCGGGCCAGCGCGCGCGTGGTGAAGATGGCGTCGTTGACCAGCAGCGCCACTTCTTCGATGGCCGGTGACAGCATCGTGGCCTCGCGCTCGGCGCGATTCTCGAGGCCGCGCAACAGCAGCGCGATGCCCGTGAGTTCCTGTCCGAGGCCGTCGTGCAGGTCGTTGCCGATGCGTTGCTGCTCGCGGTTGCTCGCCTCCAGCACCTCGCGTTCGAGCTGCCGGCGCGCCGTCGCGTCCTGCAGCATCGTCAGGAAGAACCGCTCACCACGCAGCACCAGCGAGGTGATCGTCGCCTCGACGAACAGCGTGCCCTCGCCATCCTGCGCGCCGCGCACCGTGAGCTCGCTGACCAGCGGCGCGCCGCTGCGCGCCGTCGGCCCGTCGGCGGATTCCGCGATGCGCCGGTCGAGCGCCGGATAACAGGGCAGGTGGCTCAGGTGTTTGCCGATCAAGGATCCCGTGACCATGCCGAACATGCGGTCGAAGGCGGGATTGCTCATGCGGATCACGCCGCCGCTGTCCGAAAGCGCCACGCCCTCGCGCATCACCTCGATGGCCAGTGCCTGGCTGCGCAGCACTTCTTCGTTGGCCTTGCGGTCGGTGATGTCGTGCACCACGCCGATGTAGCGCGAGATGTTGCCGTCGAAGTCGATGACGGGCTGGTTGGCGAGGTGAATCCAGCGTTTGTCACCCTTGAGGGTTTTCAGCGCCAGCTCCAGCTCGGTGCGCTCACCGCGGCGCACGCGCTTGCGCCGCTCGATCGCGGCATCGTGATCGTGCGGGAAGAACACGTGGCGCCACCCGAGGCGATTCAATTCTTCGAATGACCCACCGAAGAAGCTCTCCCAGCCGGGGCTGGCCCACACCACCTGCGCTTCGCCCGCTTCGTCCACCGTGGCTTCGTAGACGAAACCGGAGGTGAGCTCGGCCACGGTGCGATAGCGGAATTCGCTTTCGCGCAGGGCATCGGCCGCGAGCTTGCGCTCGGTGATATCGGTGACCACGCCGACCAGGCGCGAGTATTTGCCGGTGGCGGGATCCGCGATGGGCCGATTCTTCACCTCGACCCAGCGAAGCTGGCCATCGGTCCTGCGGATCTGCACCGTGAACTCGATGGTCTCGCCGGCGAGATAACGCTGCGTGCGCGCCAGGCTGGCTTCCTCCCAGCGTTCGCTGACGTGGAAGCTCGCCCAGCCGCGGCGCCGGTATTCACTCTCGCCGCAACCGTAGACGCGCTCCGTGCCCAGCGCCCAGACCAGCTCGTACACGCCCTGCGCATTCATGATGTATTCGTGAACCGCGCCTTCGGACAATTCCGCGACGGTGAGATAGCGCGCGTGATTCAGCAGCAGGTTGTGTTCGTTGGTCTTGCGCCGCGAGATGTCGCGCGAATGCGCGATGATGCCGAGCACCGAGGGATTGGCGAGCGCATTCACGGCGACACTTTCCAGCCAGCACCAGCTGCCGTCGCGCCGACGGAAGCGGTACTCGAAACGGTTGCGCTCCGTTTCTCCGTCCTTCGAAGCGAGGATGTTGCGAAAACGATCGCGCATCGCCTCGACGTCATCCGGGTGCAGGAAATCGACGGCGTTGCGTCCTAGCATTTCGGCGGTGGTGTAGCCGAGCTCCTGGACTACCGCTTCATTCGCATAGGTGAAGGTTCCGGTGGCGTCCTGCACCGTGATGATTTCGAGTGCGTGCTCGGTCAACGCACGCAATCGCGCATCACCACTGGGCCTTGCACGCCGTGGTCGCGCGGCCTTCTTTGTCTTTGTCCTAGCCCCCAAAGCTCCCGCCTCCCGCACGGGACCTAGCATAACTTTGCCCGCGCGAGTGTCGGAAAGCGCTGCGACTTTTCGGGGCACGTTGTGGTCTAGCTACAACGTCTTGGGGCCCCGTCTTAGGGCGAAAAACGTAAACCATTGAAATTACAAGTGAGATTTTTTGATTCCCCGCCTAAAACGGCTCATCGCATCGCTGGTTGTTTGTTGCGTGGACGCTGTAGTAGGCTTCGCCGCACTGCAGGGGTCAAAGTCGAAGCAAAGCGTAAGTCAAATGCGCAGACTGCTTCATTGTTTTCGAAGCCAGTCGCGATTCTTCCGAATTGATTCGTTGATGAGTCCCTGTTGCCCATCCGTTTTACGGGTGGGCGTACCAAATTCATAAACCTATAAGGGATCAGTCATGGCTAAACACCTATCAGTGCGGCAGGCCGTCCGACTTGCTCTCCTCGCGAGTGCAACTCCGGCGGTGCTGACATCGCCCGCGTTCGCTCAAGAGCAGGATGCGAGCGACTCGATGGATGAAGTCGTCGTTACAGGTTCGCGCATCGTTGCGCCGAACCTGCAGAGCATCAGCCCGATCACGGCGATCGGCGCGGAAGAGCTCAACATCGCGGGCAAGACCCGCATCGAAGACGTTCTGAACCAGCTCCCGCAGGCTTTCGCTGCGCAGGGCTCCAATATTGCCAATGCCTCCGACGGCACGGCGTCGGTGGACCTGCGCGGCCTCGGCTCGCAGCGCACCCTGGTGCTCGTCAACGGCAAGCGCCTGATGCCTGGCGATCCGGACGGCGGCAGCGCGGCCGACCTCAACCAGATCCCGCTGAGCCTCGTGAAGCGCGTTGACGTGCTCACCGGCGGCGCGTCCTCGGTTTACGGCGCCGACGCCGTGGCCGGTGTCGTGAACTTTGTGATGGATACGGAATTCGAAGGCGTTCGGCTGGACTACAACTACAGCTTCTACAATCACAAGAACGACAACGAAAATTCCCAGATGCTGAACGAGCTGCGGAACAATCCGCTGCCCGACAGCTCGGTGAACGTGGGCTACACGCACGATTACGCGCTGGCTGTCGGTATCGGCGGCGCCGAAGGCCGCGGCCACGCGACCTTCTACGCGACCTATCGCAAGGTCGACGCGGTCCTGCAGAGCCAGTTCGACTACAGCTCCTGTACCCAGAACCTCGCGGCGGGCGGCTTCAACTACGCTTGCGGTGGCTCGGGCACCGCGGATCCGGCCCAGTTCCTCGTCGTCAACCCGACGACCCAGGCGATCGTGGGCGGCGGACGCACGTTCAACCCGAACGGCACGCTGCGCGCCTTCACCGCGAACGACCAGTACAACTTCGGTCCTGTGAACTACTTCCAGCGCCCGGACGAGCGTTACACCGCTGGCGTGTTCGGCAACTTCAAGCTGAACGACGCGGCGGATGTGTACGGCGAGTTCATGTTCATGGACGACCGTTCCGTGGCCCAGATCGCCCCCTCGGGCGCGTTCCTGGGTGCCGCGACGTTCTCCGTGAACTGCAACAACCCGTACTGGTCACAGCCCGCTGCCGGCGTCGACACGATCGCCGAGCACCAGGCCGATCCGTCCATGTTCAGCCAGTTCTGCGGCCAGTTCGGCCTCGGACCGGATGACTTCGGCGCCCTGCTCATCGGCCGCCGCAACACCGAAGGTGGCGGACGCCAGGATGACATCGGTCACGAGTCGTATCGCCTCGTCACGGGTGTCCGCGGCGACATCAACGATGTGCTGAGCTACGACGCGTACTACCTCAACGGTGAAGTGAAGCGCAACAGCACCTACCTGAATGACTTCTCGACTCGCCGTACGGCGCTGGCGGTCAACGCCGCGGATGCCGATCCGGGTGCCGGCGTCGACATCCAGTGTCTGGTCAATGTCAGCGCCTCGACGCTCGACGATGACGCGAACTGCGTGCCGTGGAACATCTGGCAGGCAGGTGGCGTGGATCCGGCGGCTCTCGCCTATCTGCAGACCCCGGGCTTCCAGCGCGCCACGGCCCGCACGGAAATCTTCCACGCCGACATGACGGCCGACCTGTCCAATTCGGTGAAGCTCAGCGGCACCGAGACCGGCCTGGTGATCAACTTCGGCGCGGAATACCGCTCGGAGAAGACGGACTTCACGGTGGACGAAGCCTTCCGCACGGGTGACCTCTCGGGCCAGGGCGGCGCCACGCTGCCAGTCCAGGGTCGTTTCGACGTGCAGGAAATCTTCGCGGAAGCCCGCATGCCACTGGTCGAAGGCAAGACCGGTATCCAGACGCTGTCGGTCGAGGCGGGTTACCGTTTCTCGGACTACAGCACTGGCTTCACGACGGACACGTACAAGGCGGGCCTCGATTACGCGCCCGTCGATGCCGTGCGGTTCCGCGCCAGCTACCAGCACGCGGTCCGTGCCCCGAACATCGGCGAGTTGTACTCGTCACAGTCGGTGGCCCTGGACGGTACGGAAGATCCCTGCGCGGGCGACCTGTTCGATGCCGATCCGGACAACGATCCGACGGCCTCGATGGCGGATTGCGCCTTCACGGGCATGACGTCTGCGCAGTACGGTCGAGTCCCGCAGAACCCGGCCGGCCAGTACAACGGCATGCTGGGCGGCAACCCGGACCTGAACCCGGAAGAGTCGGACACGATCTCTTTCGGCTTCGTGCTGCGTCCGCCGGTGGGCGATCTGAGCATTGCGGTTGACTACTTCGACATCACGGTCGAGGACACGATCAGCAGCACCGTCGGTGGCAACGCCGATACGTACATCACCAACTGCTTGGCAGACGGTGATCCGTACTTCTGCAGCCTGGTGCATCGCGATCAGTTCGGGTCGCTCTGGTTGGACGTCAACAATGCCTACATCATTGACACCAGCCTGAACCTCGGCGAACTGCGCACCACCGGTGTGGACCTGCAGGCCAGCTACACGCTGAACCTGGGCGAACACCGCCTCGGGTTCAACCTGGTGGGCACGTACCTGACGGAGTTCAGCAACGCACCGCTGCCGAACTCGCCGGCGTATGACTGCACGGGCTTCTACGGCGGTACCTGCGGAGTTCCGGCGCCGGAGTGGCGTCATAACTTCCGCACCAACTGGCGTACGCCGTGGGCGGGTCTCGATATCGCGGCCACCTGGCGCTATTTCGGTGACACGCTGTCCGAGCGCAAGAGCACGGATCCGCAGCTGAATGGCCCGGTGAACGTCAACGACATCGCCAATGGAATCGGGGCGTATAACTACTTCGACTTGACCGCGAGCATGACCTTCGCCGAGAAGTTCACGTTCCGCGTGGGTGCCAACAACATCTTCGACAAGTCGCCGCCGCTGGTTCCGTCCGGTGGTGTGGTGGACTGCCCGGCGGGTCCCTGCAATGGCAACACCTGGGCGCAGGTCTACGACGCCCTGGGTCGCCAGATCTTCGCGACGGTGACGATCGACTTCTGATCGATCGGACTGTCTGTTGATCATGGACGGCGGGCGAAAGCCCGCCGTCTTTTTTTCAGGGTGTATTTTTCTGGACAGGTGTGCGCGTCATGCGCCATCTTTGTGAGCGCAGGATGGTTCAGCTTCAGCCCTTTTTCGCCGTGCCCTTCGGCTTCGCACAATTGGAAGACTGCGCGAAGCTGAACGCCGAACTGCGCGCGCATTTCCTCGAACTCGAGTCACACGGCGACAAGCACGCGAATCCGCGGCCGTTCACGCAGCGGAACAAGCCGGTGTTCGAAAGCAACTTCCAGCTGTTCCGGTCGCAGGAGCCCTGCGTCCAGCAGCTCAAGAACTTCTGCTGGAGCAGCCTGCTGGGCCTGATCGCGGAGCTCACCCAGTACGACAAGGAAACCATGCGCCGCCTGCAGATCTTCAATGACTGCTGGTTTCACGTGACGCGGCGCGGGGGCTTCTTCGGGCTGCACAACCACCCGATGGCGAGCTGGTCGGGTGTCTATTGCGTGGACCCGGGCAGGCACGACGCCGACAAGCCGGACAGCGGCATGCTGGCGTTCCTGAATCCTTCGACGCTGAGCGGCATGTTCCAGGACGCGGCCACGGCGGCAACGCGAGGCCCGTTCGGCACGGGAATCCGCTTCGTGAAATTCGAACCGGGACAGCTGGTGCTGTTTCCGTCGTGGGTCATGCACGACGTGAAGCCGTTCGAAGGTGAAGGCGAGCGGATCACCGTCGCCTTCAACTGCTGGTTCAAGCTGAAGGACGACGTCCCTCAGCCGGCTTGAACGGGGCCGAAGCCCCGGGGGGGCTCAGCCGCCCGCGCCGCAGCCCGCGCCCGTGGTGCAGCGACCCTGGTTGCGCATGCGCTGACGCATGTCATCCATCCGTTCCACTTCGACACGCAGCTCTGATTCGGTCAGGCAGGTGGTCTTCGGAATGGTGCTGTTGATGGGCTTTTCTTTCTTGCAGTAGAGCGTCTTGCCGTCGCGCTGCACCTGGCGGTAGCTGCGGGCGGCATCCTGGAACTTCTTTTCGAGCGCCGACGCGGCCTGGGCTTCATTGACGGCAGCGGGGCTGGCAGCAGCAGCCGGGGCGGCCGCCGCAGCAGGTGCCGCCTTCTGGGCCGGGGCGGCGGCCGGAGCCGGATCGCCGGCCGGAGCCGATGCACAGGCAACCAGCATGGTGGCGCTGGCAGTCAAAAGGATGGAAACCACGATCTTGCGAAATGCCATGTAAATCACCTCTTAGCGCACGCGCTTGAAGCGCGCAGAACGACCCCTCTTGTCCGTAAGGCGAAATGTACCAAGGCTGGCCCGAGTAATCGTTACCGAATCGCCATTTTCCAGGGTCAGAAACACCTCGGCGTCCTGCTGGAGCCACACCTGATCGTTGTCGAGGGCCACCAGGGTGGTTCCCCTTTCCGGCTGGCTCACGGCCACGATCCTGGCGCTGATCTGGCGCAGGTCCTCTTTGGACTCCCCCGTCTCGTCCACGGGCTTCTTGGCCGGGGCCCGGCTGGCCGGCGTGGCGCCGAACATATTCTCCTTGGACGGGGCGGGGGTATCGGTTCCCGACTCGATATGGGCCACGGCGGCGTCGTAGCAGGCCAACCGCTCCGTATCGTTGCGGATGCCGGCACAGGTGCGCAGGGGCTCTGGCAAAGGCGTGGCGGCGGCCAGCGCCTGACAGCTGAAGATCGCCCCGGCCAGGGTCGCCCCGATGAAATACTTCGCCACGGTTCTGATGCTCATCCTTCGCTTCCCGAAAAAGTCGCCTCGTCGCGATAGTAGTCCTTGATCGCAGGTACGACCGTGCGGATCAGCTCGCGTTCACCGGGGCTGAGAGCCGGATGCCAGGTGTCGAAAATCAGGATGGCCCGCGGTACGTCGCTGTCGTTCCAGGCCTCGTGTTCGATGGTGTCGTCGAAGACCCAGGCCTGGCCTTCGCGCCACTCGCGCGTATCGGAGCCGACGCGAAACCGGCATTGCGGGGGCACCACCAGCGGCAGGTGCACGATGAGGCGCGAGTTCGTCACCCCGGTGTGCGGAGGAATGTGCGACTTCGCGTCGAGGATGGAGAAAAACGCCGTGGGTGCGTAGCCCGGTACCCGCGCCACCGGCGAGCGCTCCAGCAGTGCGGCGGTCTTCGGGCAGCGATCCGCGTTGGCGTCGATTCGCTCGCCATCACGCCACAGGAAAAAGGCGCTCCAGCGTCGCGACTTGTTCAGCGTGGCCCACTGGTCCAGCGGCACGCCCTCCGGATAGTCGATGTACGGCACGATGGCACCCGTGTCTTCGCGCAGCACGCACTCACACTCCGCGCGGATCTCGGGCACCGCCGCTTCGAACTCGGACAACCACGGGAAATCCGCGCGCGCGTAGTACTCGTATTCGGGCAGCTTGGGGACGTGCAGGAAGGTCGGCTGCGCGTGGTAGATGCGCCGCCTGCCGAGGAAGGCGGCGATGCCATGCTCGGCGCGATCGCGTTCCTCCGCCGGGAACTGGGCACGTACCGCGTTGGCTCGTGCCTCGATGTGCCGCTCGAGGGCGGCGTCATTGTCCTGCACGGACTTGACCGCCCGGTCGATCAGTCCGCGCAATGCATTGGGCAGGCGGGTGTCCGGCCCGATGGTCTGCAGGGCGTTGTGGTAGACCTTGGCCGCGGCCTTGTGTTTGCCGCGCCGCTCGAGCAGTTCGCCCTTCCTGAGCAATGCGACCAGGTGACGGGGCTCGAGTTTGAGCGCCTGCGTCAGCGCCTGGTCTTCCTCGTCGAGGAGATTCAAGGCGCGCAGTGCCGTGGAAAGATTCATCCACAGCGATGCACTGCGCGCATCGATGCGCGTGGCGCGCTCCAGGAGTTCCCGCGCGCCCGCGGCGTTGCCGGTGCCGAGGAAATCGATGGCGCGCGCATTGAGCACCAGGGGATGTCCCGGTGCCTGTGCCTCCGCGCGCGCCAGCAGTCGCTGCGCTTCGTCGCGCTGGCCAGCAGCCTGGGCCCGTTCGGCTTGCTGGATCAGTCCCTTGAGCAGCGCTTCGTCGTTGGCGGCCAACCGCGTCAGTTCAGCGCGCGCAGCACGACACGCCGGTTCTGTTGCCGGCCTTCTTCCGTGTCGTTGCTGGCAATGGGCTGCGTCTCGCCATATCCGCGCGATGTGATCGTGTTGGTCACACCACCGTCCTGCAGGTACTTGAGGACGGTTTCGGCGCGTCGTGCCGAGAGCTGCTGGTTGTAAGCATCCGCGCCGCGGCTGTCGGTATGTCCCGCCACTTCGATGTTCACCTGCGGGTAGCGCTTGAGCGTCGCGATGGCGTTGTCGAGGATCGGGATGCTTTCCGGCAGCAGCGTGGCCTGGTTCGTTTCGAACTTCACACCCTGCAGCAGCAGTTCCTGGTCGAAGGGACAGCCCACGTTGTTGACGCGTTCGCCCTTGGGCGTGGTGGGACACTGGTCGACGCTGTTGAGGATGCCGTCCTCGTCGTCGTCACCATCGATCTCGCAACCGACGGCGTCCACCTTCTTTCCGGCAGGCGTACCGGGGCACTTGTCGTTTTCGTTGACGACGCCATCGCCGTCGTCGTCCTGCGGCAGCGGGCAGCCGCTGGAATCGACCGGCGTACCGGCGGGAGTACCCGGGCACTTGTCGAAGTCGTCGGTCACGCCATCGCCGTCGGTGTCGACCGGGGCGCGTGTCACGGTGCCGCCCCAGGAGTACTGGAAACCCAGGCCGGCCACGTAGTCGACCGCGTCGGGGAATTGCTCGTTGTCGCTCAGGCCGCGGCGCGCGCCGAGATCGGCGCGCAACTGCATGGCGCTGCCGTCGTCGCGCGCGGCGCCCAGGTCGATCAGCAGGCCGGCGCCGAACAACGCGGACAGGTCCGTCTCGTCGATGCCGGGCTTGAGGATGGTGTTGACCCGGCCCAGCCCGAAACTGAGGAAGGGGTTCACGCGGCCTTCGCGATAGAACACTCGCTTGGCGGCCAGTCCCAGTCCCTGGATCTCCAGGGTGCTGTCGGCGATGCGATCGTGCTCGGAGCCGAACAGGCTGAATTCGATGTCCCAGTTCGGATTGATGGTGCGGCCGAAGGCCAGCGTCACACCGATATCGTCATCGGCCTCGCGTCCATCGTCCAGCCACAGTGCATTGACCTGAGGAGCGATGTACCAGCTGTCGGGGGCGGCGCCCGCCGAGGCGACACTCGCGGCGAGTGCTGCCATGCATCCGTAAATCAGGCTGCCAATTCTTTTCATGGGTTTTCTCCCTGGCAATGGCCGCGATCATAGCCGACGCCTCAGGAGCGCGGTATGCCGCTCTATTGAGCGTGCGGCAATGCCGGGTGGCTCACGTGCTGCCCGGCCCGGATCCCGAGCCTTTTGGCCTCACCACCGCCGATTTCCAGCACCGCCAGCGCCGGGTTCCTGCTCTGGATGGTCGCGAGCGAGTGCGGTGTAGTTTGCTCGACCACCTGCTGCACGCGACCCTGCGCATCGATGAACACCATGTCGAGCGGGATGTAGGTGTTCTTCATCCACATGCTGATGGTGGTGGGCTGCGCGTGCACGAACAGCATGCCGCGCAATTGCGGCAGGGAACGCACGAACATCAGGCCCTGCGCCTGGCGGGACGGCGTGTCGGCCAGCCAGACCTTGAACACATGTTTGCTGCGCTTGCCGTCGGTAATGGTGAGCTCGCCGCGCGGAAAGGCGTCGAGTTCTTCCAGCGGCCCCATCTGGGCGCGCGCCAGCGATGCGCAGGCCAGCATCAGCAGCGCGCACGCGGCCAGGAAGGCCAGCCGCGGCAGGTCAGTAGTTCGGAGCAACGGTCGCATGGCGGTCATCGTCGCTGAATTCCACCCGTCCGGCAAAATCGAAGCTGGTCATCGTGATCCGTTCCTCACGCGACAGGCTGGTGGCCGGGCCCAGGCAGAAGCCGCGCGCCACCACGCGGTACACGGCGCGCCCCGGCCCGAGCACCTCGACGCGCTCCTGTGTCAGCGAATCCACCGTGCACTTGTCATCCCCCTGCGTCGCAAAAATGCGCTGCTCGCCTTCGAACAGGATGGTGAGATTGGTGCGCAGCGTCTGGCCGCCAGCGCCTTCGCCGACGCCGGCGATCCCGAACACCAGCCGCAGCCGGTTGCCGTCGCCGCGCGCCGGGCCACCGATGCTCACGCGAATGCCGTTGCTCTTGTTGTTCCTGCCCGGGGGCCGCGGTCCGCCTTCGCACTGCATTTCCCCGTTCTTCCAGTTGAGGTCGAGGTCCAGTGCGCCGCGCAGGCGAGCGCGCAGGTAACCGCCTCCTACGGAAAAACATCCCGGTTGCACCTCGGGTGCCGCCGGTTCCGGCGGAGCGGCGCTGACTACCTGCACGAATGTCAGCACAAGGGCATGGACCCATGTGCGGGCGTGACGAAGCATGTGCCTACGGTAGCACGCGTCCTATACTTCAATTCCCAACGAGGACCCCAATGGCCAAACGTCCAGCACGCGCAACCTCCGGTCGATACGTCAGTCGCCTGACCAGTGGAACCCTGGCAGTCATCATGGCCGGCGGCCGTGGTGAACGCCTGAAGGGGCTCACCGAGCACCGCTGCAAACCGGCGACTCCGTTCGGCGGCAAATTCCGCATCATCGATTTCGTGCTGTCGAACTGCGTGAACTCCGGCATCCGCCAGATCACGGTGCTTACGCAATACAAGGCGCAGTCCCTGATCCAGCACATCCATCGCGGCTGGGGTTACATGCGCGGCGAGTTCGGCGAGTTCGTCGAGGTGATCCCCGCGCAGCAAAAGACCGGGTCGCACTGGTACCGGGGCACGGCGGATGCCGTGTACCAGAACATCGACGTCATGCACGCGCATCGCCCCAAGCACGTGCTGGTGCTGGCCGGCGACCACATCTACAAGATGGACTACGGTCCGATGATCGCCTACCACGTGGAGAAGGGCGCGGACATCACCGTCGGCGTGGTCGAGGTGCCCATCGTCGAGGCCAAGGAGTTCGGCGTCCTCACGGTCACGGAATGGAACCGGGTCACGCGCTTCGTGGAAAAGTCGCCGACACCGGATCACATGCCGGGCCGCCCGGACGTGGCGCTGGCCTCCATGGGCATCTACGTGTTCAACCCCGACCTGCTCGAGCGGCTGCTCATCGAGGATGCCGCCAACGAGAAGTCCAAGCATGACTTCGGCAAGAACATCGTCCCGGATGCCATCGAGAAGCTCCAGGTCTTTGCCTACCCTTTTCGGGACGTTAAGACCCGTGCGCAGTCTTATTGGCGCGATGTTGGAACAATCGATGCCTTCTACGAGGCCAACCTCGAACTGGTCTGGGTCAATCCCGAGCTCAACATCTACGACGAGGACTGGCCGATCTGGACCTACCAGGCGCAGACCCCGCCGGCGAAATTCGTGCTCGACGAAGACGGCCGGCGCGGTATCGCCATCAACTCGCTGGTATCGGGCGGCGCCATCATCTCGGGTGCCACGGTGCGCGAGTCGTTGCTGTTCTCCGGCGTGCGTGTCGAAGAGCGATCGAACGTCGAACGTTCGGTGGTGCTGCCCGACGTGCGCATCAGCCAGGACTGCCAGGTTCGCAACGCCATCATCGACGCGGGTTGCGAAATTGCGGCCGGTACACGCATCGGGTTCGATCGCGTGGAGGATTCGAAGCGCTTCCTGGTCACCGAAAAAGGAGTGGTTCTGGTGACACCCGACATGCTGACCCACGGCCATGCCTGAGCTTCGCGCCAGCCGTATCGGGCTGGCTTCGACATGGCTGGCGGTCCTGTGCGTGACGCTGCTGGCCGGCTGCGCCTCGGTGAAGAACCTGGAGGCGCCCAAGCTCTCGGTGGTATCGCTGAGGATGCAGAGCGCCGACATCTTCGCGCAGCGCGTGCAGGTGCGCATGCGCGTCGTGAATCCCAATGACCGGGAGTTGCCCATCCAGGCCATCAGCTACCGCATCGAGGTCAATGAAACCCAGCTGGGCGAGGGCGAGACCGACACCGCGTTCGTGGTGCCGGCCAAGGGCGAGGCGGAGTTCGACATGACGGTGACGACCAACCTGGCATCGTCGCTGTCGAAGTTCTTCGCGCGGGGCACCAAACCAGAAGCGCTGGACTATCGGCTGGTCGGCAGCGTGGCCCTATCGAGCGGCTTTCTGCGCCGCATTCCCTTCGATGAGCGCGGCAGCGTCAAGCTGAAGTAGTTCGGCGAAGAGCTTCAGGTATTCGTTGGCCTGCGTGGCCCAGGAGAAATCCTGGCGCATGGCGTTCTGCACCAGTCGATCCCAGAGCGGCGGTTGCGCGTACCACTCGAGCGCCGTCGACAGTGCCCAGTTGACCGCGGCGGTGTCGAAGTCGTTGAACACGATGCCCGTGCCGTTGCCGGTGGCCGGGTCGAAATGCACCACCGAATCCGCGAGACCGCCGGTCTTGCGCACGATGGGAATGGTGCCGTAGCGCAGGCTGTACATCTGGTTGAGGCCACAAGGCTCGTATTGCGAGGGCATGAGAAACACGTCGCTCGCGCCCTCGATCCAGTGCGCCAGCGACTCGTCGTGGCCGCCGAAGAACCAGGCGCGGCCCCGGTGCCTTTCGGCCAGTCCGGTGAAAAATTTCTCGTAGCGGGGGTCGCCGCTGCCCAGCACGGCGAGCCGCACCTCGTGGTTCTGCAGCAGGGCGGGCAAGGTCTCCATGAGCAGGTCGAATCCCTTCTGGACGGCCAGCCGGCTCACGATTCCGAACAGGGGAATGCGGTTGATGGCCGGGCGCAGATTTTCGCGCAGCAGGAAATTGCGCTTGAGCTCGGCCTTCTTCGCCAGGTGCTGCGGATCGAAGTGGATGGGCAGATGCCGGTCATGGCGCGGATCCCACTCCGCGTAGTCCACGCCGTTGAGGATGCCGCGCACCGCGTGGCCCCGCGCGCTCAAGGCCTGTTCCATGCCCATGCCGTAACGCGGCGTGGTGATCTCCTGCGCGTAGGTGGGACTCACCGTGGTGACCGCGTTGGCGTGCAGGATGCCGTGCTTGAGCGCATTGATGCGCCCCGCCTTGAGATCGTCCTGGTGCAACAGGTAGAGATCCGGACCCAGGTCGAGGTCGGCCACGTCGACGGCGCTGAAGTCGCCCTGGTAACCGATGTTGTGGATGGTGAGCACGGATTTCGTGCCCGCGAACGCCGGGTCGTCCTTGTAGTTCGAGCGCAGCCACAGCGGCGCGAAGGCGGCGTGCCAGTCGTGCGCATGCACGATGTGCGGCCGGAAATTCATGCGCCTGCAACATTCCAGCGCAGCTCGGCTGAGCACGAGGAAGCGGCGATGTTCGTCGGGGTCGCTGGTGTACAGGGTGGGCCGCGCGTACAGCGCATCCGATTCCACGAGGAACACCGGCGTGGTGGATCCGGGCAGCAGGGCCTTCCAGATGTCGACGCGATACTCGTGACTCCCGGTGACGATGGGCAGGCCCTGCAGCGATTCCACCCGCGTCGCCTGGATACGGTCGCGCCGCACCTGCGCGTAAAACGGCATGAAAAGCCGCACGTCGTGTCCGCGGCTGGTGAGCTGGCGCGACAGCGCGCTCGCGACGTCGGCGAGGCCACCGGTCTTGGCGAAGGGGACGATCTCCGAGGCGATGGCGCAGATGTTGAGTTTCACTGCGGCCTGATTCTAGGGAACTGGTGTGACCGCTGGTAGCATTGCGGGCGGTCTCATTTCCATGCGTCGTTTACTTACATACCTGACGGCCCTCGGGCTGGTGTCGGCGTCGCTCGCGGTTGGCGTGTTCACGGCCGATCTGCCTTTCTGGCGCCGCGCACTGCAATTGCCTTTGCCGGCCGACACGCTCTACCTACCCGTGGCCGAGATCGGCGTCGCGGCCCAGCCCATGCCCGTGGTCGACGTGCCCCTCGACACCGCCGCGCTCGAAGCCAGCGTCGCCGGGGCGCGCAACGCCGGCTCGCGGGCGTTGCTGGTGATGCGCGATGGACAGCTGGTGCTCGCACGTTATTTCGGCGCCGACGATGAAAACACCCTCATGCCCGCCGGCGTGATCGCAAGGCCGCTGGCCGCCATGGCACTCGGACTCGCGCTGGCTGAAAAACGCGTCGCACTGGACGACCCGGTGTCGCGCCACCTGCCCGAGTGGGACGACGAAGAGCGAGGTCGCATCACGCTGCGGCAGTTGCTGGATGAGACCAGCGGTCTCGAGTCCGGCGGTGACACGCACGAACTGCTGCGTCATCCGCCCTGGCGCGATCCGCACAAGCTGGCCGATTTCGCCACGTCACGCGGCATGCGGCTGGTGATGGGCAATGATTTCGCGCGCACCGCGCTGGGCTTCGAACTGCGCCACGAACCCGGCGGTTTCCACAACGCTTCGCCGGTCCACGCGCAGCTCATCGCGGTGATCCTCGAGCGGGTCACGGGCCTCCCCTACGAGCGCTACATCGACCAGCGTCTGCTGCGTCCCCTCGACGGCGGTCGCGCGCACCTGGCGATGGATCGTCGCGCCGGCATGCCCGCGGCGCATTGCTGCTGGCTCGCGACGGCGCCGGCCATGGTGCGCTTTGCCAGCCTGCTGGCCACCGATGGCGTGGATCGTGGTCAACGCGTCCTGCCCGAAGGCTGGGTGCTGGAAATGTCGCGGGCGTCGCGGGTCAGCGCGGAGTCGGCCATGCAACTCGGCCGCATCACGCTCGACGGCGTGGCGGCACTCACGGCCAGCGACGATGGCAATACCTTCTGGGTCATTCCGGAAAAGCACCTCGCCATCCTGAACATCGTCAACCCGGAAGGCGCCAACGCGCCGCAGCTGCCGGCGTCGCTGCTGCGGCTCTTCGACCGCAAGTAACGGGTCGCCGTCGTGAAGCGTCGCCCCGAGAATGCGCGCATGGACACATTCATCGACAGCCGAGAATTCGCGCGCATGACCCGCGCCATCGAATACATCGAGCGTGAATACGAACAGCAGCCGCGGCTCTCGCAGATCGCGCGGCACGTCGGTTTGTCAGAATTTCACTTCAATCGCCTGTTCCGGCGCTGGACCGGCCTGACGCCTAAACAATATCTGGCCGACGTCACCAGCCGCGCCGCCGGCGACGCCCTGCGCCAGGAAGAGTCGGTGCTCGGCGCGGCCCACGCTGTAGGACTTTCCGGCGGCGGGCGTCTACACGATTTGACGGTGACACTCGAGGCGATGACGCCGGGTGAAATCCGCGCTCAGGGCGCGGGCGTCGAAATCCGGCATGGCGTCGCGAATACACCCTTCGGTTCCGCGTTGCTGGCGGAAACCCCTCGCGGGCTCACGCGCCTGGCTTTCATCGAGCCGGGGGCGGAACGCCAGGAACTCGACGAACTGCGCGAGCAGTTTCCGAAGGCCCGTTTCGTGCGTGACGACGCGCGCGCCGAAGCCCTGGTCGAGGCCATCTGGGGCGGCGGCCGCGGCCGATTGCCACTTGCGGTGTGTGGGACCAACTTCCAGGTGCAGGTCTGGCGTGCATTGCTAGAACTCGCGCCGGGCGCGACGGTCACATACAGCGCGCTGGCACGGCAGCTTGGGCTCGCGAAGGGCGCTCGTGCCGTAGGAAATGCGGTAGGGGCAAACCCGATCGCCTGGGTCATACCGTGTCATCGTGTGCTGCGTGCGGGCGGCGCACTCGGCGGCTACCGCTGGGGAACAGCTCGCAAACAGATGATCCGCCGCTGGGAGAATAACCGCGCCGGGGTGTCATAACTTTTTGATTCCCCTCGTGTGTCGGTCTTTGGGCGGTGCCATACTTGCCCGCCTGCGAAAGAGTGACCGAACACGATGCCCGAACCGCGCAACCTCGTAACGCCGATCAGCATTGCATTGGCCGTGGTATGCGCCGCCTGGGCGATTTATGCCACCCAGCATCGGGGGGCGCCGCCCGGGCCCGGAGCGGGGCAGGGCGCGGGCACACGCAATGCCGGACCCACCGCCGTGGCCGTCGCGCCGGCGCGCAGCGAGCGGCTCAGCCAGAAGCTCGAAGCCCTCGGCAATGCCCGGGCCAACGAGTCGGTGGAGATCAGCTCCAAGACTTCCAACATCGTGACCGCGGTGAACTTCCGCGATGGCGAACGCGTGCGCGCGGGCGCGCTGCTGGTCCGGCTCGACGACTCGGCGGCGCGCGCCGACGTGGCCGCGGCCGAAGCCGCGGTCGCCGAAAGCGAACGCCTCTACAACCGCAGCCGCGAACTCATGTCCACCGAAGCGCTTTCCAGGGCGCAGTACGACCAGCTCGAAGCCACGCTCAAGGCGAATCGCGCCCGGCTCGCATCGGCCACCGCGCGGCTCGAAGACACCGTCATCCGCGCGCCGTTCGGTGGGCGCGTGGGACTGCGGCGCGTCAGCGTGGGCACGCTCATCAGCCCCGGTGACGTCATCACCACGCTCGACGACACCAGCGTCATCAAGCTCGATTTCTCCGTGCCGGAAAATTTCCTCGCCACCCTGCGCGAAGGTCTCGCCGTGCGCGCGACCGCGCCGGCCTTTCCGGGACGCGCCTTCGCCGGCAAGGTGGCCAGCATCGATTCACGCGTCGACATCAACACGCGTTCGGTCACCGTGCGTGCGCTGCTCGCCAACGAAGACGGCGCGCTGCGTCCCGGCATGTTCCTCAATGTCACGCTCGCCAACGACGAGCGCGAGGCGCTGGTCATCCCCGAGGAGGCGCTGACTCCCGAGGCCGAGCGCCAGTACGTGTTCGTGGTGCGTGACGGCAAGGCCGAGCGCCGCGAAGTGCGCATCGGCGGGCGCAGTCCCGGCAATGTCGAAGTGCTGGCGGGCCTCTCGCCCGGCGACCGCGTCATCGTCGAGGGCACGCAGAAGGTGCGCGATGGCGCGCCCGTGCGGGCCACGGAGATTGCGGCTGACGCCGAGGCCGCCGCGCCCACGTCGGAATCGCACGAGGCCAACACCGCGACACCGGTGGGAATGCGGCAATGATGATCTCTGACCTGTCGGTGCGACGACCGGTCTTTGCGACGGTCATGTCGCTGCTGCTGTTCATCCTCGGACTGGGCGCGGTCACGCGACTGGCGCTGCGCGAGTTCCCGGACGTCGATCGCCCCGTGGTCAGCGTGGAGACACGTTATCGCGGTGCCTCCTCGGACGTCATCGAATCGCGCATCACGCAGATCATCGAGAACGAGATCTCCGGCATCGAGGGCGTCGAACGCCTGAACTCGGCCAGCCGCGACGAACGCTCGCAGATCAACGTCGAATTCACGCTGGAGAGAGATCTCGACAGCGCCGCCAACGACGTGCGCGAAAGGCTGTCGCGCGTTGCGCAGCGCCTGCCCATCGAAGCCGATCCGCCGCAGATCACCAAGGTGGACAGCGGCGAAGAGCCCATCATCTTCCTCAACGTCGCGAGCACGTCACGCAACATGCTCGAGATCACCGACTTCATGGAGCGGTATCTCGTCGACCAGTTCGCGACGCTCGAGGGCGTGGCCTCGGTGCGCATGAACGGCGCGCGGCGTTACGCCATGCGCGTGTGGCTGTCGCGCGAGAATCTCGCCGCGCGACAGCTCACGGTTGCCGACGTGGAAAACGCGCTGCTGCGCGAAAACGTGGAACTGCCGGCGGGCCGGCTCGAATCCCGCGAGCGCGAGTTCTCGCTGCGCACCGACACCAGCCTGCGCACCGAGGAAGACTTCCGCAACCTGGTCGTGGGGCGTGGCCCGGACGGTTACCTGGTGAGACTGGGCGAAGTGGCCGATGTGCGCCTGGCCTCCGACGACGACCGCAGCCTCGCGCGTTCCGATGGCGTCGTGGGCCTGTCGATGGCCATCATTCCGCAATCGAAGGTCAACGTGCTCGCGACCTCGGCCGCGGTCAAGGAAAAACTCGCGCAGATACAGCCCACGCTGCCCAAGGACATGAACGTCGAGGTCAACATCGACAACGGCGTGTTCATCGCGGCTTCGCTCAAGAACGTGGTGTTTGCGCTCTCGGAAACGCTGATCCTGGTGCTCATCGTCATTTTCGTGTTCCTCGGCACCTTCCGCGCCACGCTGATTCCCGCGGTCACCATCCCCGTGTCCATCGTCGCGGCGGCCATCGTCATGACGATGCTCGACTACTCGATCAACACGCTCACGCTGCTGGGCGCGGTGCTCGCCATCGGCCTCGTGGTCGACGACGCCATCGTGGTGCTCGAGAACATCGTCCGGCGCATCGAGGGTGGCGAGCCACCCATGCTGGCCTCCATCAACGGGTCGCGTGAAATCGGCTTCGCGGTGATCGCCACCACGCTGGTGCTCATGGCCGTGTTCATTCCCGTGTCCTTCATGACCGGCGACACGGGTCGCCTGTTCGGTGAGTTCGGCGTGACCGTCGCCGCGGCCGTGGGTTTCTCGGCCTTCGTGGCGCTGAGCCTCACGCCCATGATGACCTCCAAGCTGTTCGCCAATGGCATGCCGAAGTCGCGCATGGCGGGTGGCGTGGATCGCATGTTCCACAACCTCGACGATCACTACGCCCATGGCCTCAAGCGCGCGCTCGAAGGCCGCAAGCCCGTGTGGATCGTGAGCGGCGCTCTGGGCATCTTCGCGTTGCTGGTGCTGCTGCTGGTCATCGGCTGGCCCTTCCAGGGGCTGCGGATCGCGACCGAACTCGCCCCGTCCGAAGACCGCGGCATGGTGCAGATCTTCATCTCGGCGCCCGAAGGTTCGAGCATTCAGTATCTCGACCGGCAGCTGCGCCAGGTCGAGGCCATCGCCATGGAAGAGGTCGAGAATGGCAACGCGCGCCGCGTGCTCACCCGCTCCGGCGGTTTCGGCCGCAGCGCCGAGGTGAACATCGGCCGCGTGATCATGCCGCTCACGCTCTGGGACGAACGCGACGAGACGGCGCAGCAGATCGCCGACCGGGTCCGCCAACGAGTCCAGGGCATCTCCGGCGCGCGCGTGAACGTGAACCAGGCCGGCAGCCCGATCGCGCGCAACAGCACGCGACCGCTGGCCATCGCGATGGGCGGCGGCGAGTACGAAGAAATCGTGCAGTGGCGCGACAAGATCATGCAGCGCGTCGCCAACGAGAATCCCAACATCCTGAACCTCGAGTCCGACTACCTCGAGCGGCAGCCGCGCGTCATCGTGCAGATCGACCGCAACAAGGCCGCGGATCTCGGCATCTCGCTGCAGACCGTGGGCCGCACGCTCGAGACCATGCTGGGTTCGCGCATCGTGACCACCTTCGAGCGTGGGGGTGAGGAGTACGACGTGGTGCTGCAGGCGCGCACCGAGCAACGCGCCACCGTCGGCGACCTCGACAATCTCTACGTGCGCTCCGACAAGAACGGCGACCTGTTGCCGCTGTCTTCGCTGGTGAAGATAGACGAGCGCGCCGGTCCCACCGAGCTGCGCCGTACCGACCGCATGCGCGCCATCGAACTCGCGGGCTCGCTGGCACCGGGTTATACGCTGGGCGAGGCGGTGGCCTACATGGAACGCGTGATCCGCGAGGAAGCCCCGAACGCGCAGATCATCTACAACGGCGAGACTTACCAGTTCAAGAAATCCGGCGACGCGTTGTGGATCACCTTCGCCTTCGCGCTGCTGGTCGTCTACCTGGTGCTCGCGGCGCAGTTCGAGAGCTTCATCCATCCCGTCGTGATCCTGGTGACGGTGCCGCTGGCGCTCACCGGCGCGCTGCTCGGACTCTTCCTGTTCAACTCCACCATCAACATCTTCAGCCAGATCGGCTGCATCATGCTGATTGGCATCGCCTGCAAGAACGGCATCCTCATCGTGGAGTTCGCCAACCAGCTGCGTGACCGCGGCGTGGAATTCGTCGACGCCGTCATCCAGTCCTCGGCCACCCGCCTGCGCCCGGTGCTCATGACCAGCCTGTGCACGGCCTTCGGTGCGTTGCCGCTGATGCTGGCCCATGGCGCCGGTGCCGAGAGCCGCGAGTCCATCGGCGCCACGGTGTTCTTCGGCACCCTCGTCTCCTTGGGGATGACGCTCTACGTGGTTCCCGCGCTGTACCTGCTCATTGCCCGCAATACCCGGTCGCCGGAATACGTTTCCAGGCTCATCGACGGGCTCACGGGGCGTCCCGAGGGCAGTGGCGATCCCACCACGGCGGGGCGATCGGCGAACGAGGCCTGAGGCGCTGGCATCGCGCGGTCATGGGCTGCGCGGCGCGGCTAAAACGCCACAACGGCTTGACATAACAAGGCGTTCCGGGAGCCGTTCCGACGCCGCGCTGTCAACCGCGCCAGTGCACAATAACTCACGGATTTTTTTGGGATTTTCTCTCTCCTGAACCGGCATTCCGGCGGGTCGCTGGTAGACTTGTGGCCGTTCGTTCCTCCCCCTCCCGGCACTCTCCCATGGCCCAGACTCCCTACAAGCAGCTCGAGCAGGAGTGGAAACGCCTGCATGCGTTTCGTGGCGCCATGGCGGTCCTTCGTTGGGATGCGGCGGTGATGATGCCGAGAGGCAGCGCCGACGTTCGGGGCGAACAGCTGGCGGCGCTCGAGACCGAATACCACGCGCTGGTGACTTCGCCCAAGATCACGCGGCTGCTCGATCGCGCGCAGGCCAGCACCGCGGGACTCGAGGACTGGCAGATCGCGAACCTGCGCGAGATGCGCCGTCAGCGCGACTTCGCCATCGCCACGCCGGTGGCCCTGGTGTCGCGACTGGCCAAGGCGGCCGCGAAGGCCGAAATGAAGTGGCTGCAGGCGCGCGAGTCCGGCAAGTTCGAAGAGTTCGCACCCTGCCTCGAAGAGGTGGTGCACCTGGTTCGAGACAAGGCCCAGCTGTTGGGCCAGTCGCGCAACCTTTCGCCCTATGACGCGCTGGTCGACGAGTTCAGCCCGGGCCTGACCTCGGCCGAGATCGACGGCATGTTCAAGGCGATGGCCCGGCGGCTGCCGGGTCTGATCCGCGAAGTGGTGGCCATCCAGGAGCAGCGCCCGCTGCTGCCCATCACCGGAAAATTCACCGCCGCGAAGCAGCGTGCGCTCGCCGTGGAAATCATGAAGGCCGTGGGTTTCCCGTTCGACCGCGGCCGGCTCGATGAGAGCGAGCATCCCTTCACCGAAGGCGTGCCCGGAGACGTACGCGTCACCACGCGCTTCGACCTCACCGAACCGTTCTCGGGCCTGCTGGGTGCGCTGCACGAGACCGGCCACGCCATGTACGACGTCGGCCTGCCGCTGGAATTCTCCGATCAGCCCGTGGGCCGTGATCGCGGCATGGCGCTGGAAGAAAGCCAGTCGTTGCTCATGGAGATGATCGTTTGCCGCAGTCGCGCCTTCGTGACCTACCTGCGGCCGCTGCTCGAGAAACACTTTGGCGTCTCCGGCCCCGAGTGGTCGGAGGAAAACCTCTACGCACACCTGACGCGCGTGAAGCGCGGGCCGATCCGTGTCGATGCGGACGAGCTCACCTATTCGTTGCACATCCAGCTGCGCTACGAGCTCGAAAACCAGCTGCTGGACGGCAAGCTCGCGGTGCGCAACCTGCGCGATGCCTGGAATGCCGGCATGGAGCAGCGCCTCGGCGTCAGTCCGAAGAACGACGTAGAGGGCGTGCTGCAGGACGTGCACTGGGCCGTGGGCTCGTTCGGCTACTTCCCCTCGTATGCGCTGGGCGCGGTGATGGCCGCGCAGTTCTTCGAGGCGCTGCGCGAGTCGGTGCCGGACGTCGACCAGCAGATCGCCCGCGGCAACTTCGCGGGTCTCATGGGCTGGCTGCGGGAAAACGTGCACGGCCAGGGCGCGCGGGTCAGCGCGCAGGAACTGCTGAAGCTGTCCACCGGCAAGCCCCTGACGGCGGCGTCCGCGCTGCGTTACCTCGAAACCAAGTACCTCGACAGCGATCCTGTCGCCAAGGAACCGATCGTCGGCAGCGCCGCGGCATGACCGCCGCGGCCGGCGGTCCGGCGCCGGGCTGGCGCACCGGGCTGCTCATCGTCTCCGCCGTCGGCTTCGCGCTGGCGGCAGCGCTGGTTCCCGCAATGCCGCAGCCGCTGTCGTATCACGACTTCGCCGATTGCCGCACCGTCTGGGCGATTCCGAACTTCTTCAACGTCCTCTCGAACCTGCCGTTCCTGCTGGCCGGCTTCATGGGCCTCGCCATCATCTGGCGCGGCGGTGGCGGTTTCATCGATCCGCGCGAGCAGTTGCCGTACCTGGTTTTCTTCCTGGGCGCGCTGCTCACCAGCGCCGGCTCGGCTTACTACCACCTCGCGCCTGACAACCAGCGGCTGGTCTGGGATCGGCTGCCCATGACCCTGGGGTTCGCCGGGCTGGTGTCGGCGGCCCTGGCCGAGCGGGTGCACCTGCGGGCTGGCGTCCGTTCCCTGTGGCCGCTGCTCGCGGTGGGTGCCGGGACGGTCGTCTACTGGTACGCCACGGAACGCCGTGGCGCCGGCAATCTCATTCCCTATGCGGCCTACCAGGCCTGGTCGATCCTCGCGATCGTGCTGTTGATCGCGATATTCCCGGCGCGGCGCTACAGCCATGGGCGGCTGCTGGCCTGGGCCGCGGTGTGGTACGGGCTGGCCAAGATTTTCGAAACCCTCGATCTGCAGGTCTTCCGTGCGCTGGACGGAACCCTGAGCGGACACACCATCAAGCACCTGCTGGCCGGTGCCGGGGTGTTTGCCATCGTGCGGCAGCTGCAACTGCGCCGCGCGCTGGCTGCGCGCGACCCGGACAGCCACTAAACTCGCGCGGAACCCATGAACGCCAGTCCCGAAAACCTGTTGCCGGCCTCGCCGGAGTGGCCCTCGCAGACCGCCAGGAAGCTGGGCGCGCAGCTGCGCGGCCTGGTGGGCAAGGCCATCGAAGACTACTCGATGATCGGCCCGGGCGATCGCGTCATGGTGTGCCTGTCGGGTGGCAAGGACTCGTACACGCTGCTCGACATCCTGCTCTCGCTCAAGCGCAGCGCGCCGGTGGACTTCGAGCTCATCGCGGTCAACCTCGACCAGAAGCAGCCGGATTTCCCCGAGGAAGTCCTGCCAAACTACCTGCGCTCCATCGGTGTTCCGTTCCACATCATCGAGCAGGACACGTACAGCGTGGTCAAGCGGGTGATCCCGGAAGGCAAGACCATGTGCGGCCTGTGCTCGCGCCTGCGGCGCGGGGCCCTGTACCGCTACGCGGCCGAAAACGGCATCACCAAGATCGCGCTCGGCCATCACCGGGACGACATCGTCGAGACCTTGTTCCTGAACATGTTCTTTGGCGGACGACTCAAGGCCATGGCTCCCAAGCTCCGGTCGGAAGACGGCCGCCACGTCGTGATTCGTCCACTGGCCTACGTCGGCGAGGCGCAGATCGAACGATATGCGCGCGCCCGGCAGTTCCCGATCATTCCGTGCAAGCTCTGCGGTTCGAACGAGAATGCGCAGCGCCGCCAGGTGAAGGAAATGCTCGCCGCCTGGGAACGCCAGTATCCCGGGCGAACGGAATCTATCTTCTCCGCGTTGCGCAACGTGGAGCTGGCGCACCTCGCCGATACCGCAGCCTTCGACTTCAAAGAACTGGATGGCCAATCTCCCGAAGCCACTAGCTGATTCCTACTGGGCGATCCCGGGAAGGCTGCTGGCCGGGAAATATCCGGGCGGCAGGGATCTGAAAGAACTCGAGCGTCGGCTCGGGCCGCTGCTCGACGCCGGTTTCACCGGCTTTCTCGACCTCACCGAGCCGGGCGAGCTTCCGCCCTACGAGAACTACCTGCCGCCGCACGTGGCCTACCTGCGCAAGCCGATCTCGGATCATGGAGTTCCGCGCGACCACGCCTACATGGCGGAGATCGCGGCGGGGCTGGATTCCCTGCTCGGCGAAGGTCGCAAGGTTTACGTGCACTGCCGCGCCGGGATCGGACGCACGGGCACCGTGATCGCCTGTCACATGATCGAGCAGGGTCTGACGCCGCCCGATGCCCTGGAGCGGCTCAACGAGTTGTGGCGCGGCTGTGACCGCTCCGACACCTGGCCCGAAGTGCCGGAGACCGACGAGCAGAAGAATTTCATCCTGGGCTACGACTCGGATGCCGATCCGACACGCGCCGCCGACGTCATGGATGCGGCCCGCACGCTGCGCGACCGCTTCCAGGGGGCGCTGCTGGGCCTGGCGGTGGGCGATGCCCTGGCCGCGCATACGCAGTTCCGCAAGCCCGGAAGCTTCCAGCCCGTGGGCGACATGCTCGGCGGTGGTCCCTTCGATCTGCCGCGGGGTGCCTGGTCCGACGACACGGCCATGGCGCTCCTGGTGGCCGAGAGCCTGCTGAGCCGCGAGGGCTTCGACGCGCACGACCAGGTGCAGCTTTTCTCGCGCTGGCAGCGCGAGGGTTATGGCAGCGCCACCGGTCAATGCGTGGGAATTTCCGCCAGCGTCACCCGGGCGCTGGCCACGGCCCTCTACCGGCGGCAATGGCTGTCGGGGTCTCATGATCCCGATCACCTCGACAAGGATCCCCTGAGCCGCGTCGCCCCGGCGGTCATGTACTACTTCGCGGACAGCGCCGGCGCCATCGCCAAGGCCGTGGAGGTGGCGCGGGTCACGGCCCAGGCGCCCATGGTGCTCGACTGCGTGCGCCTGCTGGCGGCCATGGTCCGGCTGGCCCTGGCCGGTCGTGACAAGGCCGCCATCCTGCGGCCGCCACGTGATACCTGGGCCTCCATGAATGTCCGCAACGAAGTGCTGGCCATTTACGAAGGCTCTTACTCCCGCCGCTCACCCCCCGAAATCACCGGTGGCGGCAACGTGTTGCGGGCACTGGAGGCCGCACTCTGGGCATTCCACCAGTCCGAGTCGTTCCGCGAGGGCGCGCTGCTGGCCGCCAACCTGGGCCGGGACTCGGATGTGGTCGCCGCGGTCTATGGCCAGCTGGCCGGCGCCTATCACGGCGTGAGTGCCATTCCCGGAATCTGGCGTAACAGCCTGATGAAAAACGACGTGGTTATCGAGACCGCCGATAAGCTACTTACGCACGCACTGGTCAGCCTCGGCACCTGATAAATTCCGCACCATGTCGTCCACGCGAGCCACCCGCGTCCGGCGGGCTCCGCGCTCCTGGACCCGAATGTCCGACGAGCAATTGCTCGCGATGCGCTTTTGCGATCTGAAACTCCGCATCGAACGCACGCCGCTGGCCAAGCGCGTGCGACGTCTTTATCGCGAACTCGACAAGCGCCAGATCGGATTCCGTCCGCACGTCTGGCTGTCGGAAGAATGGTTTTCTCCGGACGGCGTGCCGGGCATCGCGGTTCCTTTCTATCTGGCGCACCCGCGGCTGGAGCGGCTCGAGCGCCGCATGATTGGTCACGTCGAAGGCGGCAGCACCGAGAGCGCGATGCGCATCCTGCGTCACGAAGCCGGCCACGCCATCGACACCGCGTATCGACTGCGTCGGCGCCGGCGCTGGCGCGAGGTGTTCGGTCCCGCGTCGCGTGCCTATCCCGACAGCTACACCGCGCGCCCGGGAAGCCGCCGCTACGTGCAGCATCTCGGTGACTGGTACGCGCAGGCGCATCCCTGCGAGGATTTCGCCGAGACCTTCGCGGTGTGGCTCAAGCCGAATTCCGCGTGGCGCCGGGAATACGAGAACTGGCCGGCGTTCAAGAAAATCGAATTGGTCGATGAACTGCTCGGCGAAGTGCGCGTGCGGCGCGCGCCGGTGCGCAATCGCGAGATCGTCGAGCCCTTGCGCGACAACACGCGCACGCTCGCGGATCACTATCGCCGCAAGCTCGCGCGCCACAGCCGGTACCGGCGCACCGTCACCGATCACCTGCTCGAGCGCGCGTTCACCGGCGAGAAACCCGCCGCGCACGCGTGCCGCGCCAGCGCCTTCCTGCGCGCCAACTCGATTGGCCTGGTGAACTCCGCGCTGCGCGAGCAGGCGGCGGAACGTTATTGCATCGAACAGATCCTGCGCTTCGTCATCGAACGCGCGGAGAAGCTGGGCCTGTGGCTGCGGGGCAGCCGCCGCGATGCGCTGCGCCACTCCCGCCGCATGCTGGTGCGCCTGGCCCGGGCCTATGCGCAGGGTGAAAGTCCGCGCCTCTCCTTATGAAGCGACTGCGCACGCTGGTCGTGATGCATTCCACGCTGGTTCCGCCCGACAGTCTCGAAGGACACAGCGAAAAAGACATCGAAGAGTGGCGCACCGAGTTCGACGTCGTTTCGACGCTCAAGAAATCCGGCCACGAGGTGCGTTGCCTCGGCATTTCCGACAGCGTCGAGGAACTGCGCAGCGTGATCACGGAGTGGAAGCCCGAGATCGTCTTCAACCTGCTGGAAGAGTTCGACGGCATCGTCACCTACGACCAGCACGTGGTCGCGTTCCTCGAACTGCTGCGCCAGCCGTACACCGGCTGCAATCCGCGCGGCCTGCTGCTGGCGCGTGACAAGCCGCTGTCGAAGCAGCTGCTGTCGTTCCATCGCATTCCTTCGCCGCAGTTCGCGGTGTTCCGTCGCGGCATCAAGCTGCGCCTGCCGCGCAAGATCAAGTACCCGCTGTTCGTGAAGTCCACCACCGAAGATGCCTCGCTCGGCATTTCGCAGGCCTCGATCGTCACCGACAAGCAGCAGCTGAAGCAGCGCATCCAGTTCGTCCACGACCAGGTGCAGACCGATGCACTGGTGGAGGAATACATCGAGGGCCGCGAGCTGTACGTGGGCGTGATGGGCAACGACCGGCTCACGCGCCTGCCGGTGTGGGAAATGAAATTCGGCTCGATGGCCGAATCCGGCGCCGGCATCGCCACGCGCCGCGTGAAGTGGGACAAGAAGTACCAGAAGAAACACGGCATCGACACCTACGAGGCGAAGGACCTGCCGCCCGCCGTGCTCGCCCGGCTCGACAAACTATCGCGGCGCATCTATCGATGCCTCGGGCTCTCGGGTTGCGCGCGTATCGACTATCGCGTGACCGCCGACGGGCAGATCTACGTGATCGAAGCCAATCCGAATCCCAACCTCGCCGCGGACGAAGACTTCGCGCAGTCCGCGAAGGCCGCCGGCACCAGCTATCCCGAGCTGCTGGAGAAATTGCTCGCGCTCGGCGCGGGTTATCAGGCAGAGTGGCGCGCTTATTACGGCTGAGGCGAGGAGAGGCTGATGCGCATGCGCGGCTGGAAGAGCGTGGGAGTGCTGATGCTGGCCGCCATGACCCTGGTGGCGGGCGGTTGCGTCAACCAGCAGGAACAGCACAAGCGCGACATGCTCGACTTCCTCAAGAAGTCGATGGGCGAATGGAAGAGCGACAACGGCGAACTGTTCATCGCGCCGGTGTACGCGCGCATGATCGGCCTCGATACCTTCTACATGGAACGCACCACGCCCCGGGGTACCTCGGGGCGGCTCGTTGCCCTCGAGCTCTCGGGAGACGGCAAAAAGGTGATCCAGTATTCATACACCTTCGCCGAGCAGAATCGCTGGCGCGAACTGCGCGCCAATCCCGAGCTGTTGTCGGCGTTGTTGCCGCAGGACGTGCGCGCGGCCGGAACCTGCGACATCAAGCTGGCCGAAGACCTGAACTCGCTGAGTTATTCCTGTGGCGGCAGTGAGCCCATGACCTACCAGCGCGTCCAGCACGCCGTGCCGGAGTAGATGGTCTCAGTCTTTCTTCGTGTACTTGTCCAGCCAGTCGAGCACGGTGTCGTACCAATAAATGCTGTTGGCCGGCTTGAGGATCCAGTGGTTCTCGTCCGGGAACACGACGAATCGGCTCTCGATGCCACGACGTTGCAGGGCGGTGAAGGTGGCGAGGCCCTGTGAATACGGCACGCGGAAGTCCTTTTCGCCATGGATCACCAGCATGGGCGTGCGCCAGTTCTTCACGTCGTGGACCGGGTTGAAGCGCTCGTGCGTTTCGACCTGGTCATAGTAGGGGCCGCCATTCTCCCACTCGGTGAACCACAGCTCCTCGGTGGTGTAGTACATCGAGCGTGCGTCGAATATTCCGGCGTGATTGACGATGCAGCGGAAGCCATCGGGCCAGTGGCCGGCGATCCAGTTCTGCATGTAGCCGCCGTACGATGCACCCAGTGAGCAGGCGCGTTTGCCATCCAGCCAGGTGTACTTCTGCAATGCCGAGGCGAGGCCCTTCTGCAGGTCTTCGAAGGGGCGATCGCCCCAGTGCTGGCTGATGGAGTCGGTGAAGGCCTGGCCATATCCGGGTGAGCCGTGGAAGTCGATGAACACCACGCCATAACCCCGGGCCGCGTACACCTGCGCATTCCAGCGCCAGTTCCACTGGTTCTGGAAGCTCACCTGCGGGCCGCCGTGCACCAGGAAGGCGATGGGATACTGGCGGCCCGGCTCCGCGCCCGCCGGCTTCATCGCGTAGCCGTACACGGTCTCGTCGTTCCAGCCCTTGAAGCTGAACTGCTCGAACTCACCCAGGGCACGCGCTTTCAGCAGCTCGGCATTCACCTGCGTGAGTCGCCGGCGCTCGCCCTTCGGGTCTTTGGGCGGCAGTAGATAGAGATCCGGCGGCGTGGCGAGATCGTGCCAGACGATCACGGTCCCGCGTGCCGCGGGCGCGAATTCGGCGACGGTGCCCGCGCCGCTGAGCGGTGTGACGCGATCCGTCCGCGGATCGATGGAGAACAACGGCGATTGTCCGATGTCGCTGGCGGTGGCCAGCAGCGTGCGTCCATCGCGCGCCACGCCCAGGTGCGACACGGACCGATCCCATTGCGCGGCCACCGCGCGTACGCCGCCGCGGGTCTTCAGCATGATGCCGAAGCGATCGGCCTCGAAGCCGGGACGCTTCATGGCCAGCCAGGCGAGGTCGCCGTTCTTCAGGAAGACCGGCTGCGTGTCCCAGGCGGGATTGCTCGCGGTCAGGTTCCTCGGCGGGGCGCTGCCTTCCGTGCCCGCTTCGTAAAGATCGAAGTTCGTGGACCACGGCTCTTCACGGCCGGCGACCCGCGCGCTGAACACGATGCTGCGCCCATCGGGTGAGAACGTGAACTCCTCGTCGTCGCCATCGGGCTTGGATGGCACGTCCGCATCCAGCGAGCGGCTGACGTTGACGGGTTTCACCGCGCGTCCTTCCGCGTTCAGCGATGCGACGAAGAGATTGTTGCGCGTCTGGTTGCCCCAGGTGTCCCAGTGGCGCACGAAGAGGCCGTCGTAGCTGCGGGCCGTCACCTTGCTCGCGGCGGTGGCGTCCAGGCGCTCGCGCGTGCACTTGAGCTCGACGCAATCCCTGAACACGCCCATGGACAGCGCGATGCGTGTGCCGTCATCCGAGAAGCGGAATGTGCCCACGTCCAGCGGAAAGTCGGTGATCTGCACGGCTTCGCCACCAGTCACCGGCAGGCGCCACACCTGCGAGGAACCCGCGCGCGTGGAGAGGAAGAAGATGCTGCTGCCGTCGGCGGACCAGCGCGGATGCGTGTCGTTGGCGGAATGCTGCGTGAGCCGCCGCGGTTTCGGAGTCGCGGCGTCGAGATCCACCAGCCACAGGTCGGTGCGGCCGCGGTTGGCTTCGAGATCGGTGTCGCGCTGCTGGAAGACCACGTAGCGGCCATCCGGCGATACCTGCGGATCGCTGACACGCGCCAGCAAATTGAGATCGGTGGGCGTGAAGACGCGGGATTCGTCCGCCGCCGGGGCGACTCCAGGCAATGACACGACTAACAAGGCCGCCGCGGTCGTGGGGCGCAACCAGCTCTTCATGAATGTCTCCCGATCTCGGATGCTTCGATGGTCCAGGTTTCGGCACGCGCGGCCGCGAGCCACGCCTGCAGGTGGGGATCGGCCAGCGCCGCAGCGGCATAGGCTGAGGCCACCGGGTCGAGGCGTGCGCCATAGGTGCGGAATCGCAGCACCACCGGTGCGTACATGGCGTCCGCCACGCTGTACTCGCCAAACAACCACGGTCCGCCGGCGCCATGGCGCGAACGGCACTCCGACCAGATCTGCTGGATGCGCGCGACGTCGGCGGAGCGGGCCGCATCCTCCGCGGTCTGCCTGCCTTCGGCGCGCGCATTCATGGGCCATTGTGTGCGCAGCGCGCTGAAGCCGGAGTGCATTTCGGCGCAAACCGCGCGCGCCACGGCGCGTGCGCCGCGCTCCACGGGCCAGCCGGCGCCGGCGAGCTCGCAGGCGTATTCGCAGATGGCCAGGGAATCCCAGACGAGCAGGTCACCATGCCGCAGGATGGGCACGCGGCGCGTCGGGCTGTATTTCACGATGTCGCGCGCGAATTCCGGCGTGTCGAGTGGCAACACCTGTTCGCTGAAGGCGAGCCCGAGGTGCTTCAGGAGCATCCAGGGTCGCAGCGACCACGAGGAATAATTCCTGTTGCCCATGGTCAAAGACAATTCGTTCAACGCGGACCCCCCGGTAACATCGACGGCATGCCTGTCATTCGCGCGATCTGTTTCGATCTCGACAACACGCTCTGGGACGTGGTGCCGGTGCTCGAGCGCGCGGAGCGTATTCTTTCCGAATGGCTGCGGCTGCGGTACCCGAGGATCCCGCAGCGCTTCGACGCCGCCGCCATCCTCGAGGTGCGTGCGTCGCTGCTGCGCGAGCAGCCTCGACAGTCGCACGATCTCTCCTGGCTGCGGCGCGAAACCCTGGCGCGTCTCGCCGAGGCCGTGGGCTATGAACGGGACATCGCCCACGAAGCCTTCGCGACCTGGCACGCCGCGCGCAATGAATGCGTGCCGTTCGTGGACGTCATCCCGGCGCTGGAAAAGCTCGGGCCGCGCTTTCGCCTGGCGACGCTGAGCAATGGCAATGCCGATCTCGGGACGATAGGCATCGCGCACCATTTTGAAGTGCGCCTGCACGCGGCCGCACTGGGATGCGCCAAGCCGGATGTTCGTGCCTACGAGGCGCTGGCCGCCGCGCTGACATTGAATCCCGCGGAAATCCTGTTTGTAGGCGACGAACCCCAGGCCGACGTCACCGGCCCCCGCAACGCTGGCATGCAAACTGTATGGGTAAATCGAGGCGCTTCTGCATGGCCGGAGGAGATCGCTCCACCCGACCATGTGATCGCCGACCTCGACGGGCTCGTGGCACTGCTCGCGGACAAACCGTGAACCGTGCACCCGCGATCCCGCCGGGGCTCGAAGAATAGTTAGCACTGCAAGCCGTCGGCTGCCAGCCGCCCTCACGTCGTGAAAATGGCTGGTACGTCACGGAAGCGCCCGGTCACCCGCGTCAACTATCGTGGCCAGGCGCCGATACGGTTATCGATCGGGGGTGAATTGATGAACATCCAGCCGGTTGCGAGTCTCAAGGAATTCTTCCGCGACGCGTTGCACGACGCGCTCGCCCACCAGCACGTGGCGGTCGAAGGCGAAACCGAACACTACGTGGTGAACCTGCTCACGCTGTTCTCGGACGCCGATGCGCTGTTCGAGCGCGACCCCGGCGGCCAGCAACGCTCCCGTCTCAAGCCTCTGGTGGTGATGCTCGGCGAGGCGCTCGAGGCGCCCACCCACGAGGCGAAGTTCCGCGCCATGCAGCGGCTCGGCGACGTCTCGCTGTTCATCGCCGGATTCTTCTCCGCCGGATTCGCGCGCAAGCTGGTCGATATCGATTACCACATCGCCATGGGCGGTCGCGCCTACGGCACGCTGGCCGAGAACTGCGGCCCGGCCCGCGGCCGCACCATGCGCCAGGTGTTCGCCGAGCTGGCCGCGAAGTTCACGCCGATGGTGGACGCCCTCAACGAAATCAGCGAGACCTCGTACCAGCATTCGGATCGCGACCGCCTGCGGTTGTACGAGTTGTGGGTCAAGACCGGCAGCGAACGCTCGCGCCGGCTGTTGCGCAAGCTCGGCCTGGAACCCGCGCCCGCGGCGCGCAGCCTGCTGGCGCACTAGATGAATACCGCGACTCTCGCGTCACTGCAGGAGTCACTGGCCGACATCTATGATCTGCCGGCAACGCCGGATGTCGCGCAGTTCCTGCTCACCGACCGCGCCGGGCTCGCATCCGTCGCGCAGGCGCGCGCCAGCGACGAACAGCTCATCGTGGCCGAGGAGGGCGATACCCTGTCGATGGCGCTGTACATCGACGGCCGGGTGCTGGAGCGCCTGGCGCAGCGTGACCCGTTCGATGCGCTCACCCACGAGAACCTGGCCGACTACCTCACGGTGGCCGAAGGCGTGAGCCACTTCGTCTACGTGGCCTGGAATGCCGGCTTCGACAAGCCGGTGACGCTGCTCGAGCTGGAATTGCAGGCCGAGATCGACAAGTTCGTGCTGGGAGCGTGGCTGCTGCGCAAGCAATGCTCGGGCCGCGTGCCGCGCGAATTGCACCACGCGCTGTTCGAGCGCACGTGCGTCGATCCACAGTCGGCCGGGGGCCGGGCGGGCCTGTATCGCACCGCGTCCTGTTATGCCGCGCGCTTCTGCCACCGCGTCGCCGCGCGGCTTTCGCTCCGGACCCGCGGATCCACGAGCGAATTGCTCACGGAGCTGCGGCGCTTCTATCGCTGGGGGAACGCTTCGAAGATGCGCTTCATCGAGCGCTTCGCCTGAAGCCTATTCGGCGTCGACGTCGGGCTCGCCCGAGGATTTGCGCGCTTCGAGTTCGCGCTTGAGCTTGATCCACTCGCCCAGTGCACGCAGGTCGCGTTTGCCGGTGGGCTTCTTCGGCTCGGGAACATGGGCCGCGCCCACCCGCGCATATGGGTCGAAGCCGTTGGCTCGAGTCCGCTCCACCGCCATCTTGGCGCTGTCGCCGCGCGACGGAGTCTGCTCGATGCTCAGCGGGGCGCGTTCCAGCGGAACACCCGCGTAACCCGCATCGATCCATTCGACGCGGGCATTGCCGCGGTCGTCGTGCACGATCTGGGAGGCGCGGCGCCGATTGGCCGAAGAGGGTGGTTTTGAGTTATCGCCGTTCACGGGCCAAGTATGCCGCAGAAGGGCGTTTTTTTGTTTGACATAGCGACGTATGGGAGACCCGTGAAATGCAGCCTGTGAGCCGCTTCACGCAATTTTTTTACGGGCCGCGGCCCGGAGGATTCCCACGATCGTCTTGGCGTCCGTGAGTTCCCCGTTGTACGCGCGTTCGACTGCCAGCTCGAGCGGCCACCATTCCACCTGGAATACTTCGTCGTCTTCCGGCGCGGAAGCGGCGGCAGAGAGGTCGGTGGCGAGAAACAGGTGGATGACCTCCGTGAAGACTCCCGGTGAACTGAAGAACGATCCCAGGGAGGACCATTCGCGGGCACTCACGGCCCCTTCTTCCACCAGTTCGCGCCGCGCCGTGTTCTCGGGAGGCTCGTCGGGTTCGAGTTTTCCGGCCGGGAGTTCATGGATGTAGCCCCCCGCCGCGTGGCGGTATTGGCGCAACAGGCAGACGCGATCCTGATCGTCTATGGCCACCACGGCCGCGCCGCCGGGGTGCCGGACGAGCTCCAGGGGTATCCGCATGCCATTGGGCAATTCGACCGTGTCGACGCTCACCTTGATGACACGACCGTCGTAGATCATTTTTCTTTCGATGGACATCGCGGCAGTGTAACCGCATGGGCCGGCGCGCAAAGTGATGGTAGTAAGGAGACGGAGGAGCGCGTTCCCGCGGTGCTCGGGCGGCGGGAATACACCCCCGGCCCGTGCTTGTCCCGCGCGTCGCACGGCGCTCATAATCGCCACCAGGAGTGGCCAGTCACGAACGAGAGCCACGCCCTGTCGGGACCAAAAAAGCGTCACATTCCGGCGCCTCCGGGCGTGACGGGCGTCACGCCCCGCTTGGTACCCAAAACTCGAAATACCGTCCTTTCGTATATTGTTGGATTGATGTCTACGGCCGAACAACTCGGAAGTCTCAACGCCCCTCAACGCAAGGCGGTGACGTACGGCGAGCCTCTTCCTGGCGGGAAGGGCTTCCGCGCCGGACCGTTGCTGATCGTCGCGGGAGCGGGCACGGGCAAGACCAATACGCTGGCGCACCGCGTCGCCCACCTGGCGATGAGCGGCGTCGACCCGGCGCGCATCCTCATGCTCACGTTCACGCGCCGGGCGGCCGTGGAGATGAAGCGCCGCGCCAACGAGATCATGCGCGCCGCTCTGGATGACAAGCTCGGCGGCAAGGCCTCGGCCATTTCGCAGCGCCTGACCTGGTCGGGCACTTTCCACTCCATCGCGAACCGCCTGCTGCGCCACTATGCCAAGCACGTCGGCCTGGATCCGTCCTTCAACGTGCTCGACCGCTCCGATGCCGCCGATCTGCTCGACACGGTGCGCACGGAACTCGGTTTCTCGGGCAAGGGCCAGCGCTTCCCGCGCAAGGACACCTGCCTCGGCATCTACTCCTATCGCGTCAACACGCAGAAGTCGCTGAAGGACACGCTCGAGTCCCAGTACGCCTGGTGCCTGAGCCACGAAGAGGACATCGGCAAGCTGCTGCGCGCCTACGTGGAACGCAAGGCGCAGAACCGCGTGCTCGACTACGACGACCTGCTGCTGTACTGGCACGCCATGATGGGCGAGGAACGCATCGCGAAGTCGGTGTCCGCGCTGTTCGACCACGTGCTGGTCGACGAGTACCAGGACACCAACAAGCTGCAGGGCGACATCCTCCAGGCGCTCAAGCCCGATGGCCAGGGCGTGACCGTGGTGGGTGACGACGCGCAGGCCATCTACTCTTTCCGGGCGGCCGCGGTGGAGAACATTCTCGGCTTCCCCGATCGCTTCCGGCCCAAGGCCGAGACGGTCACGCTGGCGCAGAACTTCCGTTCCAGCCAGAGCATCCTCGACGTCGCCAACGGCCTCATGGCCGACGCGCCGCGGCAGTACCGCAAGCACCTGCTGTCGATGCGTGGCCAGGGCCCGCGTCCCAAGCTCGTGACCGTCGACGACCTGCCCACCCAGTCCGAGTTCATCTGCACGCGCGTATTGGCCCAGCGTGAAGCCGGCATTCCGCTGCGTCGCCAGGCGGTGCTGTTCCGCACCGGTTCACACAGCGACGTGCTCGAAGTGGAGCTGGCGAAGCGCAAGATTCCATTCGTGAAATACGGCGGCCTCAAGTTCATGGAGGCCGCGCACGTCAAGGACCTGCTGTCGGTGCTGCGCTGGGCCGACAATCCTCGCAACACCATCGCCGCGTTCCGCGTGCTGCAGTTCATGCCCGGCATGGGTCCGGCCAATGCCAAGAAGGCGCTCGATCACTTCGTCGCCGCCGGTCACCTGTGGGCTTCGTTCGACAAGTTCGAGCCGCCAAATGACGCGCGCGTCGCGTGGAAGAAGTTCGTCGAGCTGTTTGCCGCGCTGGGCGAAGCCAACCGCGAGTGGCGTGGCCAGATCGCGCTGGTCCGCGAGTGGTACAAGCCGCACATGGAGCGCATGTACGAACACGTGCACACGCGCATCGGCGACCTCGATCAGCTCGAGTTGCTGTCTTCGCAGTACCAGACGCGCGAGCGTTTCGTCAGCGAGATCACGCTCGATCCGCCGAACGCCAGCGGGGACATCTCGGGCGGCGCGCTGCACGACGAGGATTTCCTGGTGCTCTCGACCATCCACTCGGCCAAGGGCATGGAGTGGGACAACGTCTACATCCTGAACGTGGTCGAGGGCAGCTTCCCGAACGAATTCTCGGCCGGCAAGGCCGAGGCCATCGAAGAAGAGCGCCGCCTGCTCTACGTGGCGATGACCCGCGCCCGCAACGAACTCACCTGCGTGGTGCCGCTGCGTTTCCAGGTCACCAGCCAGCCGAAGACCTCGGACGGCCACGTGTACGGTGGCCGCAGCCGCTTCCTCACCGAGAAGGTCATCAAGTGCTTCGACGAGCAGACCTTCCAGGGCACCAACGTCGAGGCGAAGATCGAAGAGGTGTCCGCGGATTCGGGCACCATCGACGTCGCCTCGCGCATCAAGCAGATGTGGTGAAGTAAAAAGGCGTCAGTCCCCGCAAGGGCTGACCCCTTTGCGTGGAAATGGGGGCTGCCCCCTTCCTTCAAATAAAGAACCCCGCGCGAGGCGGGGTTCCCGTATCGAAGGTGAATCGCTGGTAGCTAGCCTCGTCAGCGTCGGAACGGACCACCGCCACCCTGGCGCGGGCGCGGCGGACGTTCCTGCGCTTCGTTGACGCGCAGCGGACGCCCGTTCATCTGATATCCGTTCAGGCCCTGGATCGCGGCTTGCGCCTCGCCCGAGCCCATCTCAACGAAACCGAAGCCACGGGGCTTGCCCGTTTCGCGGTCGTTGATCAGCTTGACGGAATCAACCTTGCCATGGCGCTCGAACAGCACCTTGATGTCTTGCTCAGTCGCGGAGAAGGGCAGATTGCCCACGTAGATCGTCGTCATCCCAGACTTCTCGCTCAAAAAGCGGACAGCGGCAGGGATGCGGTCCCTGCATGTACCGCGGTCAATTAAAAACAGGTCAAGGCGTCAAGGCACACGAATGGCGTTTTTGATGTGTCAATGCGTTGCTCTTGGGTACCAGCGGCCTGCACCGTAGTTCGTGCACTCTTCAGGGAAAACCATTAGACGCATCGAACGCGAGCGATGCTACTCCTCGCTTCGAGAAGCTGTAAACAACGGGTGCGGCGCGGCGGATGACAACGCTCGCCAATGCAGCAAATCGAGTGATTTCAGCTAGATTGGCGCACGCCGTGGTGCATGTTAGCGCTCACTTTCGGGGCGCCTGCGCCATCCGATGGCACTTATTCTAGATAGGCGTACCCGTTGAGCTCGCCTTCGTAGAAGCGCTTGATGGCCTGGGATTCGGCCACCGTCATGCGCCCGTCGCGCACCGCGCGCTCGCAGTCCCGCGCCAGGGCGGGGTGCAGGTCGGCGACGTCGTATTCCATGTATTCCAGCACCTTGTTGGCGGTGTCGCCCTTGACGACTTCTTCTATCCACCAGCCGCCGTCGTCGTGGAACCGCACGTGCACCACGTGCGTGTCGCCGAACAGGTTGTGGAGGTCGCCGAGCGTCTCCTGGTAGGCGCCCACGAGGAACGCCGCCAGGTAGTACTCGTCCTGGGCGGTGATGGCGTGCAGCTCCAGCGTCTTCTTGACGTCCCGCTGGCTCACGAAGCGGTCTATCTTCCCGTCCGAATCGCAGGTGATGTCGGCCAGCACGCCCTTGCGGGTCGGCCGCTCGTTGAGCCGGTGGATGGGCATGATGGGGAACAGCTGGTCGATGGCCCAGCTGTCCGGCAGCGACTGGAATACCGAGAAGTTGCAGAAGTAGATGTCGGAGAGGATGGACTCGAGTTCTTCGAGCTCCTCCGGCACCTCGTCGAGCTTGCGCGTCAGGTCGCGCACCTTGGCGCAGGTGGCCCAGTAGAGCCGCTCGGCGAGGCCGCGCTGCTGGAGCGACAACAGCCCGAGGTTGAACATCTGCAGCACCTGGTCGCGGGCGGTCTGCGCGTCGTGGTAACACTCGACCACGCGCCGCTCGGTCACGGTGCGATAGGCGTCCAGCAGGTCCTTGACCGGCTGCGGCAGCGTCGAGTTTTCCTGGTCTTCCTTGCCGGTGACGCGGAACTGGTCGAGCGCCTGGCTGCCCAGCGTGTTGAAGATGAGCACGCTGTGATGCGCCGCCACGGCGCGACCCGACTCGCTGACGATCATCGGGTGCGGAATCTTGCGCGAGTTGCACACGTTGGCGATGCGGTACACGACGTCGTTGGCGTATTCGTTGAGCGTGTAGTTCATCGACGAGTGGAAGTTGGTCCCGCTGCCGTCGTAGTCGACACCCAGACCACCGCCCACGTCGATGTACTGCAGGCCCGCGCCGAGCAGCATGAGCTCCGCGTACACGTGCGCGAGTTCGTTGATGGCGTCCTTCACGCGCCGGATGTCCTGCAGCTGGCTGCCGGGATGGCAGTGCACCAGCTGCAGGCAGTCGAGCATGTTCTTCTCGCGCAGGATCTCGACCGCCTCGAGGATTTCCGTGATGAACAGGCCGAACTTGGACTTGTCGCCGGCCGACTCGCGCCACTTGCCCGAGCCTTCGCTGGCCAGTTTCACGCGCACGCCGATGCGCGGCCGCACGTTGTATTTCTCGGCGATGCGCAGGATGGCCGGCAGCTCGCTGAAGTTCTCCACCACCGGGATGATGGTGCGGCCCAGCTTGGTGGCGATGATCACCGCCTCGAGATAGCTGTCGTCCTTGAACCCGTTGCAGATGATCAGGCGATCGGCCGAATCCGCCGTCATGGCCATCACGGACAGCAGTTCGGGCTTGCTGCCGACTTCGAGACCGAATCCATACGGCCTGCCGTAGCGGTAGACCTCTTCGACCACCAGGCGCTGCTGGTTCACCTTGATGGGGAACACGGCCGTGTAGCGGTTCTGGTAGTCGTTCTCGGCAATGGCCTGCGCGAAGGCGTCGTGCAGGTGCTTGAGGCGGTGCGCGAGGATGTCGGAGAAGCGCACCACCACGGGCGCGGTGAGCTCACGCTCCTTGAGGCCCTGCACCACGTCGAACAGGTCTATTTCGCGCGATTCGTCCATGCCCGGTCGAACTACCAGGTGGCCGGCGGGGTTCACGCAGAAATAGCCCTTGCCCCAGGCGCTGACCTGGTAGAGCTCGGAGGAGTCCTCGACTGACCAGGCGATGGGACGGTCGGCGCGACGTGCCGCATCCTGTCCATTGCCCTGCGAGGCGGAAATCGTCTGGTTGGGATCGGCTGCCATTTTGGCGCGCACGATATCAAATAGGTCCGGCAAGTAAATGTCAGTGCGCGCCCGGGTCGTCGCCCTAGTAGCCGCCAGTGGCCACCGGCCGTCGCGGGTCGCGGATCCATTCACTCCAGGAACCGCCGTACAGACGTCCGCCGCCCAGCCCCGCATGCTCCAGCGCCAGCAGGTTGTGACAGGCAGTCACACCCGAGCCGCACATGGCGACGACCGCCGACGCGGGCTGGGCGCCGAGCAGCACCTGCCAGCGGCGGCGCAACGCTTCCGCGGGCAGGAATTTTCCGTCGGCGCCGAGATTGCCGGTGAAGGGATGATTGCGCGCGCCGGGCACGTGTCCGGCGACCGGGTCGATGGTCTCATTGCGTCCCGCGAAGCGATCCGCGCCCCTTGCATCGACGAGCAGCGTGCCCGGGCGCCGGCGCAGCTCATCCACCGCGGCGACGTCGACCATGACATCGGCTGCCAGCGACACCGGCATGACGCGCGCCGGTGGAACCTGGCGCGAGGTTTCGAGCGGCAATTTCGCCGCGCGCCACGCGGCCAGGCCGCCATCGAGCACCGCCACCTGTCGTGCACCGATCCAGCGCGCCAGCCACCACAGCCGCGCCGCGTGCGCGCCATTGCCCTGGTCATAAGCGACGATTTGCATGCCCGGGCCCGCGCCGAGTTCGCCGATGCGCCGCGCGAAGGCCTGCGGATCGGGCAGCGGATGGCGGCCACTGTGTGCCGTGATGACGCTCGACAGGTCGCGATCGAGGTGCAGGTACTGCGCGCCGGGAATGTGCTCTTTCGCGTATTCGGCTTCGCCCCACTGCGGTTTGCCGAGCTCGAAGCGGCAGTCGAAGAGCGCGAGATCCTCGCGGCCGAGGAGTCCGGCGAGACTGCCGGCGTCGATCAGGGTAGTGAAAGCGTGCATGGCGCATTCTACAATCGCCCGCACTCATGACGATCGATGTCTACTGGGGATCGGGCAGTCCATATTCATGGCGCGTGTTGCTGGCGCTCGAGCACAAGGGCTTGAGCTACAACAGCCACCTGCTGAACCTCGCGATGCAGGAGCACAAGTCGCCCCACATGCTGGCGATCACTCCGCGTGGCCGCGTGCCGGTGCTCAAGGACGGCGATTACGTGGTGTTCGAGTCACTGGCCGTCCTCTACTACCTGGAACGCAAATACCCGCAAAAACCGCTGTTCGGTGATTCGCCCGAAGAAGGGGCGGTCATCATGCGGGTGTGCTGCGAGTACCAGGCGTACATCGAGCCCTACGTCATGCGCATCGTGCGGGCGCTGTTGTATCGGCAGGGCGATCCCGCCTCCGACGACAGCACCTACGCCATGCACATGATCGCGGGCGAGGCGCGCACCATCGAAGGCCGCCTGTCGAAGGGTCCGTGGATCGTCGGCGACCGGCCCGGCGCGTCCGACTACATGATTTATCCCGGCATCAAGCTGCTGCTGCGCGCGCTGGCGCTGCCCGAGGCGCGCGAGCTGTCTTCGCGCTTTTTGCCGGTGGAAGCGAACTATCCCGCGCTGAGCCGATGGCTGCAGCGCGTCGAAACCTTGCCCGGTTACGAGCGCACGTATCCTCCGCATTGGCGCGGCGCCTGACATCTCGCTGACATCTACCCGACGCGCGCCGGGTGGCAACGCCGGATGATGGTTGCTACCCTCACCGCCCTGTTTTTCGGTCGAGTGGCACGGGGTCAATCATGTCGGCGCACAAAGTTCACATCGAGTTTCCGGGACGCATCGTTCTCATCGGCTTCGGCAGCATCGGGCAGGGCACGCTGCCGCTGATCCTGCGTCACATCGGGATCCCGAAAGAGCGCATCACCATCGTCACCGCCGACGATCGCGGCAAGAAAGTGGCCGAGGAATACGGCATCAAGGTGGTGAAGGTCGCGTTGACGCGCGACAACTACCAGCGCGAGCTCGACGCGCACATCGGCCGCGGCGACTTCGTGCTCAACGTGTCGGTCGACGTGTCGTCGATCGCGCTGATCAAGTATTGCTGGTCCAAGGGCGCGATGTACCTCGACACCTGCATCGAGCCCTGGCCGGGCGGCTATACCGACGTCACCATCCCGCACGCCAGGCGCACCAACTACGCGCTGCGCGAAGAAGCGCTGGGACTGCGCGCGCAGAATCCGCGCGCGCCCACGGCGGTGCTCACGCACGGCGCGAATCCCGGCCTGGTGTCGCACTTCGTCAAGCAGGCGCTGCTCAACGTGGCGAATGACACCAACGTGGACGCCGGTTCGCCGAAGTCGCGGGAGGACTGGGGCCAGCTGGCGCGCAAGCTCGGCATCAAGGTCATCCACATCGCCGAGCGCGACACGCAGCTCTCGAGCAAGCCCAAGGAGTTCAACGAGTTCGTCAACACCTGGTCGGTGGACGGTTTCGTGAGCGAGGGCCAGCAGCCGGCCGAGCTCGGCTGGGGAACGCACGAGAAGAACTTCCCGCGCGACGGCAAGCGCTACGACTTCGGTGGCGGCGCGTCTATCTATCTCATGCAGCCGGGCGCGGCCACGCGCGTGCGCACCTGGACGCCGAAGGCGGGCCACTTCCACGGCTTCCTGATCACGCACGGCGAAGCCATTTCCATCTCCGACTACCTGTCGGTGCGACAGAGCTCGGAGGTGGTTTACCGGCCGACCTGCCACTACGCCTATCACCCGAGCGATTCCGCGGTGGTGTCGGTGCACGAATTCGCCGGCCGCAACTGGCACCTGCAGGATCGCCAGCGCATCCTCATGGACGAGATCATTTCGGGCATCGACGAGCTGGGCGTGCTCTTGGCGGGCCACAAGAAGAATGCGTACTGGTACGGTTCGCAGTTGTCTATCGAGGAAGCGCGCAAGCTCTGTCCTCACAACAACGCGACCAGCCTGCAGGTCACCGTTTCCTGCCTGTCCGGCATGATCTGGGCGATGGAGAATCCCAATCTCGGCCTCGTCGAGCCCGACGAGATCGACTTCCGGCGCAACCTCGAGATTTCCACGCCATATCTCGGCACGCTCACCGGCGCCTACACCGACTGGACCCCGCTGCACGAACGCGAGCGGCTGTTCCCGGAAGATCTCGACAAGACCGATCCCTGGCAGTTCAAGAACGTCCGCGTCTGACGGGCGCCGCTAGCCCGGTGGCCTGAGGCTGGAAAGCCTCAGGCCAGTCGCGATCACGATGGCCACGAGCGCGAATGAAGTCGCGGCCAGCGCACGGCGCATGATTTCTCCCACGGACAGCAGCTCGACGCGCCCGAGGTCCGGCAGCCCGAAGACCAGCACCACCCACAGCGGCATCAGGTAGAGCACCGTCACCGCCGCGCGGGTCCAGAACTCCGCGGTGGAACCCAGCGGGCAGATGGCCTCGAGCAGGCGGCGCAACGGCGCGAGGATGGTCACGACCGTGGCGGTGCTCAGCAGCAGCGCGATCGTGACGACGATGACGAGAGCGGAGATTTCGTTCATGACTGGCTGCCTTGGCCGAGTTTCTGGCCGTTCTGGCGGAGACGCGCCCATAACGCGAGTCCCAGTGCGACCACGTGGTCGTACATCGTTTCGCACACTGCACGCAGCGGCGGCACGGAGAACACGCGCCACATCCAGCGGTAGCCCGGCATGCGGGCCCACAACGCGAGGATGGCGCTGAAACCGCTGAAGATGCGGCCCTGTTCGTCGCGCAGGTAGAGGCGGCGCTCCAGGTGTTCCTGTCGCAACCCATAGGCGGCCAGCGGCCGCGCCACGCGCATGGAATCGTGGAAGCGCAGCGGCAGGTTCTGGCGTCCGGCCCGGCGCTCGTAGGCGCCGATCTCCCAGGAACATACCGGGCAGTCGCCGTTGAACCAGACCTCGCATTCGCGATCCAGTCCGCGCAAGGCCGGGGCGCCGGCGCGATCCGGAATGAGATCACGCAGCGCGCTGTCGAGCGTGTAGTGACGGAATTCGAAAGCCTGCGTCAGCAGCCGGCGCGGCGCTACACGCTGGCCCTGTACCAGTAGTTCGGCCATTTCGCCGAGCAGGGTCCGCAGCACGAAGGCCGGCACGCGCATCCACAAAGGCCGGCGCAGGCTGCGCGTCAGCGCCAGCTGGAAGTCGCGCTGTCGCACCGGTGCCGGTGCCACGGCATTCACGGGGCCACGCAGGCCGGGTTCATCGAGCGCGGTTTCCACGATCCGCACCAGGTCGTGCACGTGGATCCAGGACATCCACTGGCGTCCGTCGCCGATGACCGCGGCCAGACCGAACTTCGCGGGCCGCGCGAGCTGCGGCAGGATGCCGCCGTCGCGACCGAGCACCAGGCCAATCCTCAGGTTCACGACACGCATGCCCTGCGCCTCGCCGGCGTTGGCGGCGGCCTCGCGTTCCACGCAGAGTCGCGACTGAAAGCTCTCCTTGGCGGGGGACGACTCGCTGAGCCAGTCATCCCCCGCGGGCCCCTGGAATCCACCGTAAAAGCCGATCGCACTCGCGGTTACCAGCACGCGCGGCGGCGCCGCGCGGGTCGCGCTCCAGTCGAGGATGGCCTGCGTGGTGCGGACCCGGCTTTCGACCAGCAGGCGCCGGCGTCCGCCGGTCCACGGCGGGCCGATCACCGGCGCGCCGGCCAAAGCGATCACGGAGTCGATGCGCACGTTTTCCGGGATGTCCTTCAGCGCCGTGACCACGTGCACGTGCGGACCGAAACGCGCCAGCGCGCGGTCGGCGTCGCGGGCCCACACCCAGACGCTGTCGCCGCGACGACGCAGCGCGCGCACCACGTGACCGCCGATGAAACCGGTCGCTCCGCCCACCAGCACCGCGCGGCCGGACGGTTTGTCGGCGCCGACGATGGGTTCGCGCACCCACTCGGGCGGCCGGAAATGACCCAGTGCCGCGATGCCATCGCGTATTCCCCAGGCGGCCATGCCGACGGCGAACCCGGTGAACAGCAGGGAGAATCCGCCGTGCGAAGTCGCCACCACCGCCGTGGGTAGTTCGAACCAGGCCACGAGCTGCGGCGCGAGCGCCATCAGGACCACGCCGAACAACAGCGTGAGCACCGTGTGCAGCACGCGCTCGAACGCGGACAGGCGGCGGGTGCGATCCTCGATCACGAAATCGACGAGCGTCACCACGGTTTCGAACAGCAGCACGCCGGCGACCGCCAGCGCCCAGGCGCCATGCCATTCGCGCCACGCCAGCGCGAGGAACAGGCCGGCATAGGCGAAGGCCCGCAGCGCGTGGGCCGCGAGTTCGTGCCGCGCGCCGCGGCGCCCGGGCAGCTTCTCCACGATCTCGTGGTTCCAGAAGGTGTCCAGCACGCCTAACAAGGTCTGGATGGTGAGGATGGAGAACACCAGCGTCATGCGGCCTCCTCGGTTGCGCAGAAGCGACCCGTCTGGAAAAACATCTCGCCGAGCAGCGGGTGGGCCACGGTCATGGTGAAGCGGAACCAGCCGTGGCCGAGATCGATGTGCTCGACGTGGGTGACGCCGGGAGTCAGCAGCGCCGGCAGCCACAGTCGCATTCCGAATCCGAGGTCGAAGTAATAGCCCAGGCTCACGAAGTGCAGAACTGCGCCTTCTACGTAAGTGTCGAGTGGCATGCAGAGGCGCGCGGGCAGTTTTTCCACCAGGCGGTTGTCGGCCGTCACCACCTTGGTGGAGTGCACCTGGTCGACGCGCCCGTCCTCCCAGCGATACTCGCGAATCCATTCGACGCCGGCGCCATTGGGTCGAACCCGGACACGCGCCTCCACGTCAAGGCCGATGCCGGGAGCCACTGGTGTTCCCACCAGCGTGCCGATCCAGGCGAACAGGCGACCCACGAAACTGGCGCGTACCACCTCGAAACTGCCGGCGTAGTCCACCGCGCCCGTGGCTTCCGCGAAGCGTTCGCGAACCGCCTCGGGAAGCCGCTCCCAGGCCGTCGCGCCGAGCACCGCGCGCAGGCCGTGACGCACGCCAGCGGCGTGGTCGACGACGAGGGGCAGTGCGCGGGTGTGGCTCACTGGTTACTCTCCGATCACCTTGGCGATGCGTTCACCCATGCGCATCATCTTGAGCAGGGTCTTGCGCGGCAGGCGCTTGACGCTGTCGTACCAGCGGGTGACGGTCTCGAGGAATTCGAGCTGGTTGACGATGCGTTCGCGCACCGCCGCGGGCGTGTCCTTGTCTTTCTCGAGCTGCGCCGCGCACTCGCGCAACGCGGCGAGCGTGGGATCGAGCTCGCGGCGCTTGCGGCCTTCCATGATCACGCGGATCACTTCCCAGGTGTCGTGCTGCGCCGTGAAGAAATCGCGTCGGTCGCCGAGCACGTGCGTCACCTGCACCAGCTCCCAGCCCATGAGCTCCTTGAGCCCGGTGCTGACGTTGGAGCGCGCGATGCCCAGCGTCTCGCCGATCTCGTCGGCGTGCAGGGGCTTCTCGGCCAGGTAGAGCAGGGCGTGGATCTGCGCTACGGAACGGTTCATGCCCCAGCGGCTGCCCATTTCGCCCCAGTGGACTATGTAGCGTTGCATCGTGTCGGTGAGTCGCATATTGTTCCGCCCGTAATTTCTGTATAGACAGAAATTACAGTCTTCGATGTCCACCGGCAAGGATGTTTGTACTTATTCGCCGCCGAGCGAGGTCCAGATGAGCGATCCCAGCGCGCCTATCCAGAGTCCGCCCGAAACGCCGGTCGATCCCGATGGTTCCTACCTGCCCTACAGCCCCTGGTGGGCGGTGGCCTTCGGCGCCGTGGCCGGGCTGACCATGCGGCTCATCTTTTCCGGGGCTCCCGGCGAGGCGTATTCGGCGATGTTGTCCTCCTTCATCATCGGCTCGCCGGCCGTCGTGGGCATCGTCACCGTGTATCTCGCCGAGCGGATCGCGCGTCGCAATTGGGGCTATTACTTCGGGGCCCCGGCGCTGGCGACCATCCTCTACGTCGTCGGCACGCTCGTGATCCTCATCGAAGGCTGGATCTGCGCCATCGTCATCATCCCGATGTTCGCCGTCGTCGGCGGAATCGCCGGGCTCATCATGGGGCTGGTCTGCCGCATCACCGACTGGCCGCGCGGCAGGTTCGTCAGCTGCGTGGCGGTGCTGCCGCTGGTGGGCGGCGCATTCGAACACCGCATTCCGACGGAGCCACGCGTGCGGACGCAGGAGCGCGAAATCTTCATTGCCGCGCCGCCGGCGGTGGTGTGGGACGTGCTCATGGATGCGCGCGACATCCAGCCGCGGGAAGTGGACCGGGCCTGGATGTACCGCATCGGTGTTCCCACGCCGCATGAAGGCGTCAGCGAGTACCTCGACGGCGAGCACCTGCGCCACATCACGATGGGCAAGGGGATCCGTTTCGACCAGGTCGCCATTGACTGGAAGGAAAACCAGCGTGTGACCTGGCGCTACCGGTTCACACCGGAATCCTTCCCGGCCGGGGCGCTCGACGACCACGTGCGCGTCGGCGGGGAGTATTTCGACGTGCGCGAAAGCACCTGCGAGCTGATTGCCGCGCCGGGCGGAACCCGGCTGCGCATGCGCATGAGTTATCGCGTCTCCACGCATTTCAACTGGTATGCGGGGCCCGTGGCGGATTTCCTGGTGGGCGATTTCACCAAGGTCATCCTCGATTTCTATGCGCGGCGCGCGGTGCCCGATCAGGCCGGCGCTTCGTAACGAATGTCCACGATGACGTAGGTGCGTGGTCCGCCCGGAAGCTCGACGGTGAATTCCTCGTCGAGCGCCTTGCGCATGAGCGCGCGCGCCAGCGGCGCATCCATGCTGATGTAGCCATCCGCCATGTCGAATTCGTCGGGCCCGACGATGCGATGCCGGCTCTCGTTTCCGGCCTCGTCCTCGAGCGTGACCCAGGCGCCGAAAAACACCCGTTTCCGGTCGCCCGGCGGCTGCTCGACGATGGTCATTCCGTCGAGACGCTTGCGCAGGAAACGCACGCGCCTATCAATCTCGCGCAGGCGCTTTTTTCCGTAGGTGTATTCGGCGTTTTCCGAGCGATCGCCCTGCGCCGCGGCCTCGGAAACCGCCTGGGTCACGCGCGGCCGTTCCACGCGCCACAGCTCGTCCAGCTCTTGTTTGAGGCGGGCGGCGCCAGCCGGCGTGATGAACTGTGATCCGGGTTTCTCTGAGGGTCGGTATCGGGTCATGGGGCGGGTTGCTAGTTAAATCATATGTGATGGAGGTCTCAGTCGGGCCCCCGGGGTTCTGTGCAGCGGCTCACAGCCGTTTCGGGGTTGCAGGCCTACGCTTTCACCCATGGCAGCCCGTTACTACACGCACTTCGTGACCAGCGCAGAACCCGCGCATTCGAACGAATGGAGCGGGGTCATCGAGCTGACGCATCCGCTTGCCGAACGCCGCGATTCGAAGGAACTGCGCCGCCTGCTGGCCGCGAACTTCGAGATCGATGCCGACGACATCAAGATCCTGCAGGTCGCCCGACTGCACTGACCGTTTTTCCGAATCCCCTAGCGGACTTCATCCCTTCATCGATAGTCCGCCTTCCAGCCCCGAGCCCCCAAAGCTTGGGGCTTTTTTTATACTCGCGTGACCAGAGTTCCGGGGATTCTCATATGGCCACTCGTTTCTTCGTCATGGCCGCGGCAGCCGCGCTCACCGCCTGCGCGGCGCCGCCTCCCAAGCCCGTGACACCGGCGCCGGCAGCGCCCCCACCCGCGCCGCTCAAGTCCGGCCTGGACTTCTCGGGCTTCGACCGCAGCGTCCGGCCTCAGGACGACCTGTATCGATTCGTCGGTGGCAACTGGCTGGCCAATACCGAGATTCCGCCGGACCGCTCGAATTACGGCGCTTTCATCATCCTCGACGACCAGTCGCAGGAAGAGGTGAAGAACCTCATCGTGGCGGCCTCGCAGCAGCCCAATCGCGCGCCCGATTCCGACGCGCAGAAGGTCGGCGACTTCTACCTGTCCTACATGGACACCGCGCGCGTCGAAAGTCTCGGGCTCGATCCGCTGCAGGCTGAATTCGCCACTATCGATGCCATCGCCAATCCGCGCGACGTGGCGCGATACATCGGCCATTCGCAGCGCATCGGCGTGGCGCAACCGTTCTCGTGGGTCTCGGCGCCGGACAGCGGCAATTCGTCGGTCTATATCGGCGCGATCTTCCAGAACGGGCTGACCATGCCCGATCGGGACTACTACCTGAATCCCGACGCCAAGTACGCGCAGTTCCGCGCCAGGTTCGCCACCTACGTCGAGCAGATGCTGGCGCGCGCCGGCGTGCGCGATGCGAAATCGGCCGCCACGCGTATCGCGGCGCTCGAGACCCGCATCGCGAACTATCAGTGGACCAAGGTGCAGAACCGCGATCCGGTCAAGACCTACAACCCGATGTCCCTGCCCGAGTACCAGAAGCTCGCGCCCAATCTCGACTGGCTGGCTTTCTTCGACGGCATGGGCGCGCCCGTGCACAAGCTCGACATTTCCCAGCCCAGTTTCATCAAGGGCATGGGGCAGCTCATCAAGACCGTTCCCGTGGCCGACTGGCGCCTGTATTTCAAGTTCCAGCTGCTCGACGACTATGCGCCGCTGCTGCCGGCGCAGTTCGCGGACCTGGAGTTCGACTTCCACAAGCGCACGCTGAATGGCATTCCGCAGCCGCGTCCGCGCTGGCGCGACGCGGTGGATGCCATGGATACGCACATGGGTGAATTGCTCGGCCGCATGTTCGTCGAGGCCCATTTTCCGCCGGAAGCCAAGCTACGCATGCTTGGGCTGGTGGGCAATCTGCTCAAGGCCTTCGACGTCTCCATCGACGGCCTCGAGTGGATGAGTCCGGCCACCAAGGCCGAGGCCAGGAAGAAGCTCTCGAAGATCACGGTGAAAATCGGCTATCCCGACAAGTGGCGCGACTACTCGACGTACACCGTGCGCGGCGACGACCTGGTCGGAAACGTCATGAATGGTTTCGCCTTCGAGCTCAAGCGCCAGATCACGCGTGCCGGCGGTCCGGTCGACAAGGGCGAATGGCTGATGACGCCGCAGACCGTCAACGCCTATTACAACCCGACGACCAACGAGATCACCTTCCCGGCCGCCATCCTGCGCCCGCCGTTCTTCGACATGACCGCGGATGATGCGGTGAACTATGGCGGCATCGGATCGGTGATCGGCCACGAAGTCAGCCATGGCTTCGATGATTCGGGCCGGCAGTTCGATGGTGACGGCAACCTGCGTGACTGGTGGTCGGCCGAAGATGGCACGCAGTTCAAGCAGCGTGCCGGACAGCTGGTGAAGCAGTTCGCCGGTTACAGCGTGCTCGACAACCGGCACCTGAACGGCGAGCTCACGCTGGGCGAGAACATCGGTGACCTCTCGGGCATGGCGGTGGCCTTGAAGGCGTATCACCTTTCGCTGCAGGGCGGCACGGCGCCTGAAATCGACGGTTTCACGGGCGACCAGCGCTTCTTCATGGGCTGGGCGCAGGTGTGGCGCCGCAAGTATCGCGACGAAGAGCTGCTCAAGCGGCTGGTGGTCGATCCGCACAGCCCGAGCGAGTTCCGGGCCAACGGACCGGCCAGCAACATCGACGCGTTCTACGAGGCATTCGGTCTGAAGCCCACCGATCGCATGTACCGGCCGCCGAACGAGCGTGTCAAAATCTGGTGAGTCTCACGCCGGCACACACCCGGGGAGTTTCCATGCGCAAACCCATTGCCGTTCTCTGCGTCGTGCTCGCCGGCTTCAGTCTCTCGGGCTGCGGCTACAACAAGCTGCAGAACCAGGATGAATCGGTGAAAGCCGCCTGGTCCGAGGTCGTAAACCAGTACCAGCGTCGCGCGGACCTCGTCCCCAACCTGGTCAACACGGTGAAGGGATTCGCCGCGCAGGAAGAGCGCGTGCTGGTGGGCGTCACCGAGGCGCGCGCCAGGGCGACTTCCATCCAGCTCACGCCGGAACTCATCAACGATCCCGTGGCGTTCCAGAAGTTCCAGGATTCCCAGGCGCAACTCGGTTCGGCCCTGAAGACGCTGCTGGCCACCGTGGAGGCGTATCCCGATCTCAAGTCGAATGCCAGCTTCCGCGATCTCGCGGCGCAGCTCGAAGGCACGGAGAATCGCATCGCGGTGGCGCGCAATCGCTACATCGACGCGGTGCGCCAGTACAACGTGACGGTGCGTGAATTCCCCACCAACCTGACCGCCGGCTGGTTCGATTTCGAAGTGAAGCCCAATTTCACGGTGGAGAACGAGGCGGCCATCTCCACGGCGCCGTCGGTGAGCTTCGACACCAGCACGCCCGCGCAGCCTGCCCAGCCGGAGCAGCCCGAAGCTCCCGCACCTGCGACCAACTGAGCACGTGAAAGCGCTGCTGGTGTCGGTGGTGCTCGCGCTGGGCGCGGGATTCGCGCCATGTGTCGCTGCGCAGATTCCACTGCCGAAGCTCGAGGCCCGTGTCACCGATCTCACGGGCACGCTCACGGCCGCACAGCAGTCAGAGCTGGAAGAAAAGCTTTCCGCATTCGAGGTGCGCAAAGGCGCGCAGATCGCCGTGCTGATCCTGCCCACCACCGCGCCCGAGGACATCGCCCAGTTCGGTGTGCGGCTCATGGAGTCCTGGAAGCTTGGCCGCAAAGGCATCGACGATGGCGCGGCGCTGATCGTCGCCAAGGATGACCGGGCCGTGCGTATCGAAGTGCAATACGGGCTCGAAGGCGTGCTCACCGACGCGCTCTGCAGCCGGATCACCAACGACACCATCGTGCCCCTGTTCCGGCAGGGCGACTTTTATGGCGGCATCAACGCAGGGCTGGATCAAATGCTGCGCGTGGTCGACGGCGAATCATTGCCGGCGCCGGAACATGCCTGGAAGCCGGACGCGGGCAACAAGCCATGGCCGCTGCTCATCTTCGGCCTGGTATTCGTTGCCCAGTTCGTGGTCCGGATCTTCGGGCGCGTGGGTGGGGCGACACTCCTCGGGGCCATCGGGGCGGTCGTGGGCTGGAGCGTGACCCTGCTGTGGTGGGTGGCAGTGCTCGGATTCGTGGGGCTGTTCGCGATTGGCCTGCTGTTCCGCGGCAACACGGGCATCGGTCGCGGCGGGCGCGGCTGGAGCGGAGGCGGTTGGAGCAGCGGAGGCCGCGGCGGTGGAGGTTGGGGCGGCGGTGGCTTTGGCGGTGGTGGCGGCTTCGGTGGCGGCGGCGGACGGGGCGGTGGCGGTGGCGCCACGGGCCGCTGGTAGTTAGACATGGCGCTGCCTCGAACACTGCGGCACCTGTTTGCCCTGCGCACCACGACGCGGCGCCGGTTCACCGCGGCCGCGCTCGAATCCATCGAAGCGGCCATTGGAGCGGCGGAAGCCAGCAGCAGCGGCGAGATCCGGTTCGTGGTCGAGACCGCGCTGGAGCTGCCCGAAGTGTGGAGCGGGATGGCGCCGCGCGAGCGCGCGCTGCAGGTGTTCTCGGACCTGCACCTCTGGAACACCGAACTTCGCAACGGCGTGCTCATCTATGTACTCATGGCCGATCACGACGTGGAAATCATCGCGGACCGCGGTGCGGCCGGGCTGATCGCCCAGGAAGACTGGGAAGGGGTTTGCCGGGCCATGGAGACGCAATTCCGCGCGGGCCAGTTCGCGGCGGGCGCGGTGGCGGCCGTGGAGGCGGTGGGTCGCTTGTTAGAGCGGCACTTTCCGGCGCGGGGCCGCAATCGTGACGAGCTTCCGAATCAGCCCGTGCTGCTGTAGCACAATGCCGACAGCCTGAACTTTCAATGCGGTGTCATACTTCGATCATGAAAAAAGTGTCTTCCCTGCGGGCGTTGCTCGCGCTGACGTCTGCGGGTGTGCTGCTCTCGGGATGTTCGCTGTTCGGTGATGGCCCCAGCTGGGGCAAGAAAAATGCCGAGAAGGAAGTGGTGGCCGAGCCCACCCTGCCGGAGCCCGTGCCCACGCATCGCTTCGTGATCGAAGCGGACACCGACATCGTCGGCGTGGTGCAGAAGACCCAGGCCACCAAGGAAGACACGCTCACCGACATCGCGCGCCGCTTCAATGTCGGCTACGAGGAAATCGTGCGGGCCAATCCGAACGTGGATCCCTGGCTGCCCGGCGAGAACACCGAGATCGTCATTCCTTCGCAGTTCATCCTGCCGAACGCGCCGCGCGAAGGCATCGTGATCAACGCGGCCGCCATGCGACTCTTCTATTACCCGAAGGTGAAGAAGGGTGAGCCGCAGGTAGTGCACACCTATCCCATCGGCATCGGCAAGGTGGGCTGGAAGACACCCGAGGGCACCACGAAGGTGGTGCGACGACAGAAGGATCCGACCTGGCGTCCGACCGCGTCCATCATCAAGGAACATCTCAAGGAGCGCGGCGAGAAACTCGACCCGGTGATCGGCCCGGGTCCCGACAATCCGCTCGGCCGTTACGCGTTCTATCTCGGCTGGCCGACCTACATGATCCACGGCACGAACAAACCGGCGGGCGTGGGTCTGCGCTCCAGCCATGGCTGCATCCGCCTGTATCCCGAAGACATCGCGCAGCTGTTCGAGCTCGCGCCCATCGGCACGCAGGTGCGCGTGGTGAACCAGCCCTTCCTGTTCGGCTGGCACGACGGCGCGTTGCACATCCAGGCCTTCGACGTGCTCGAGGACGATCCGCGCGACTGGAAGAAGGCGCAGGCCAAGCTGCTCAACAAGGCGCTGGCCGAACGCATCAAGAAAGAGCTCGAAGAGCGCAAGGAAAAGATCGACTGGGAGGCGGTCGCGAAGCTCTCGCACGAGCCGCGCGGAATTCCGGTGTCGGTGACCGGTGGTCCCGACCAGCTCGATGCCATCGTCGCGAACGCGACCATCGTGCAGAACAAGGTGGCGCCCGGCGCCACGTGGGATGGCATCTCCGACCTGCCGGTCGACGAGGCCACGTTCCAGGAGTTGGTGTCGGACCGCGAGCCTTCGGTGGAAGCGGCCGC
>Ga0315912_10000523_pt1 | contig 68134 bp, 54 predicted proteins | sample VfabasoilMG_FD_204469 | JGI IMG/M metagenome (GOLD analysis project Ga0315912, IMG submission 204469) | Garden soil microbial communities collected in Santa Monica, California, United States - V. faba soil | ecosystem: Environmental > Terrestrial > Soil > Garden | place: USA: California... | reverse complement strand
AGTCCTCGCGACCCCTCGTGACGCTCCCGACCTGCGTACGCGCGGTCTGTTGCGGGACTGGAGGAACGCAGCGTTCCGGACGTGGCGCGGTGGCCAGATCGCGCGACCCGTAGAAGCCTCCGGGGCGAGAGTGTCAACATGGCCCGCTCAGGCGAGTTCCGCAGCGCGCCTACCCGGCGCGCGAGGACTGTCTGAGCCGGAGCGGGCCATGTTGGCGCTCTCGCCGTGCGTTAACGCCGGTGCCGCGACTCAACCCGGACCGATCGCGACGACGCCCTGCCAGAACAGCAGGGCGAATACGGCGGCGAGCGCGATCCGGTACCAGCCGAACAGCGCGAGACCGTGCCGGTTGAGGTAGCTCACGAGCCACTGGATCGCGAGCGCTGCCGACACGGTGGCCGCGACGATCCCGACAATCACGGGGATCCAGCCGCCGAGCGAGGCGATCGGATCAGGCGACTCGCCGAAGAGTTGGAAGCTGCGATAGACGCAGGCACCACCGAGCGTCGGCAGGCCGAGCAGGAAACTGTACTCGGCCGCCTGGCGCGGCCGCATGCCGACGAGCATACCGGCCACGATCGTCATCATCGATCGGCTCAGTCCCGGCCACATCGCGAAGCACTGGAGCAGGCCGATGACGAGCGCGCTTTGCCATCTGAGCGCGCCAATGTCGACGAAGGCCCGACCGTCGTCCGGACCCAGGTTGGCGGCGTGAAACCGCCGCGTCTGCCAACGCCCGATGAGCAACATCGCGACACCGCCCGCGAGCAACGCCGCGATCACGGGCCCCGCATAGAAGAGATACTGCTCGATCAGATCGTCGAGCAGCACGCCAAGCACCGCCGCGGGCAGGAAGGAGACGACGAGATTGATCGCGAGCTTGAGGCCCGGGCCTTGCCAGGCGAGTACGCCGCGGATCATCTCCGCGACCCGCTCGCGGTAGAGGCCGAGGACGGCCAGGATCGCCCCTCCCTGGATGATGATGACAAAGGCGTTGACGGCCTCGCGCGTCGCTGCCGGCTCGTCGAGGCCGAGCAGGGCCGAGGCCAGAATCAGGTGGCCGGTCGAGCTGATCGGGAGGTATTCGGTGATGCCTTCGACGAGGCCGAGCACCAGCGCTTCCCACCAGCTCATGCCCATTGCCTCCGTCACGACCACCCAAAAAACCGCGACCAGCATAGCCGCGGCCGCTGCCGCCGCAAGCCCGGACGAGGTCATCCGGCGCCGGAAAACCACGCCAGTGCCTGCGTTAACGGTTAGAAAACCGTTAATTGCTGGACATTCACAGGAGCGGCGCTCCTAGGATGCCCCCTTGCGACCAGCGCGTCCGGGGAGGCGTCGCCATGAAAACCACTGATGAATTGATGCGGCCAGGCCGATTTGCCCGATGCGGCATCGCCATGGCGGCGGCCATCGTCCTCCAGGCGGCGATCCAGGCGCCGGCTTTGGCGCAGGACACGACCGATGCCGACGAAGCAGCCGACGAGACGATCTACGTTTACGGCACGAGCCTCGAGACCACGCTGCCCCAGGAGCTCGCCGATTACGGCTCCGAGCTCGTGAGCCTCGGCCGCGACGACGTCGAGGAGAAAGTCTACGTCGACCCACAGCAGATGCTGCAGGTGGAAGTTCCCGGCCTCTACATGACCTCGGCCGGCCCCTTCTCTTATGACTTTGTCTCGATCCAGGGCTCGCGACTTGCGCGCTACGGGCCCAGCGACGTGCTCTGGCTCGTGGACGGCGTGCGGCTCAACAACCGGCTCTATCCGAGCACGAACCCCGACACCCTGCCCGGCAATATGGTCGAGCGCGTCGAAGTGCTCAAGGGCGGCGAGTCGCTCTTCTACGGCACGAGCGCCGCCGGCGGCGTGCTCAACATCGTCTCACGCGACTTCGCTGATGAATTCGGCGGCGACGTCTCGGCCGGTGTGGACTCGGAAAGCGGGTACAACGTATCGGGAATGATCCGCGGCCCCGCGGGCCCCGGCAATTTCGTCTTCTTCGTCTCGCAGGACGAGTCGGACGGCTACGAGCTCTACGACCACTCTGAACCGAGCGCGACCGACAAGGAGCAAAGCTACGAAGTCACGAATATCGGCGCCAAGTACGGACTCGACATGGGCGAGGACTGGCGTTTCGTCACGCAGGTACAGCGCACCGAAGCGCAGATCGACTTTCTGATGCCGACGCTGACGAACCAGTCATACAACGAGCGCTACGAAGACATCGTCAGCTTGCGCCTGGACTATGCGCCAATGGAAGGCGCCCAGTTCTTCGTCAAGGCTTACTACCACGACTGGGATTCCTGGGTGACGCAGATCGACAACGTCATCGGAGGCGCGCCCGGCGAGGTCGACGTCATCGGCGACTACGTCCCCTGGGGCTTCGACGATCAGGGCCTCAACGCCGTCGGCAAGTTCCGCCCCGACACCGGACCCGAGATCCTCGTCGGCTACGACTATCAGAAGTACAGCGCGATGGACGACTGGTGGCGGATCGCGCCGATCACTGAGAAGGTCCAGGCCGTCTACGGCCAGCTCCGCACCCGCGAGGACCAGCTCGAGAACGCCGCGATCTCTTTCGGCGTGCGCTACAACGACATGGAAGAGAACCAGGCGACCGTCTGGAACCTGTCGGGCCGGTATTTCCTGATGGACGATCTCTACCTGCAGCTCGGCGCGAGCACGAACTTCACGCTGCCGAGCGCGGAGCAGCTCTACCTCAACGAGCCCTGCTGCGAGACCGGCAATCCGAACCTCAAGCCCGAGGAGAGCACGAACGTCAACATCGGCGTCGGCAAGGATTCGGGCGGCAGCCACTGGCTCGCGACGATTTTCTGGCGCGAAATCGACAACATCATCGACTTCGACTACGACCAGCCCGCGTTCCCGAACGGCACGTTCTCGAATTTCGGCCAGGCGACGATCAAGGGCTTCGAAATTCTTGGCGGTGTCTCGCTGACGGATCGCCTGACGCTCGAGGCGGACTACACCAACAACCAGGTGCGGCTCGTGAATCAGGAAGTGCAGATGCAGTACAACCCGCGCTGGCACTCGAAGCTCTCGCTCGGCTACGAGCAGGGGCAGTTCGGCGGCAGCGTCGACTCGCGCTGGGTCAGCAACGTCAGCTCGAGCCAGGGCAGCTACGGACGCGTCGACCACGGCGACTACCACGTCGTGGATTTCTCGGCCTTCATGTATCTCGGCGCTGAGCAGAACAGCCAGATCGCGGTGCGTCTCGAGAACGCGCTCGACGAGCAGTATCCGGCGCTGCGCGGATTCAGGCCGGCCGATTTCGACGACGGATCGGGTACGTTCCTCGCGATGTTGCAGGGCGCGCCGCGCACGGTGCGTGTGAGCTTCCGCCAGAGTTTCTAAAGTCCTCGACGGCGACCGGGGAGCAGCCCCCTCTCAAGTCTGCGTTTTCCGGTCGCCGCCGGGGCTCCTGCGCCCCGAGCTGCAATTCCTTCGGAATTGCGCGAGCTGCAATTCCGAAGGAATTGCGCGAGTCACTCGACGATCGTGTAAACCCCCTGATTTTGGCAATGCTCGTTGCCGTAGTGGGACCAGACCCGTGCGGCGCCGTCGGGCATCACGAGCACCTCGGCAAGCAGCCTGCGGCTGCCGTCCTGCAGGCTCGGGACATCGTCCTTGAGCACATAGCCACAAGCCTCGTAGCTGTCGCCCTCCTTGAAGTCGCTGCTGTCGAAACCGCGGCGGGCAAGCTGGATTGGCGCCTGACCTTCGACCGCCCAGACGATTGGCCCGTCGATGGTTTCCTGCTCGACGTAGAGCAGGCTGTGGGGAGCAACGATCTCGACGCGGCGCAGCGTGCCCTTGATCGTGACCGGCGCCTCGGTGTTGAACATCACGGCCGAGTGATGCGCGAAGATCGCGCTGGTCGATAACGACATCAGGCCCAGAGCCGCGACGAGCGACAGCGTCTTGTTCATATATGAGTCCTTCTCACCAGGTTCAGCGATGGCCTATCCTACGGTTCGCCGCGCCCCGCGCCGATGACCTAAAAGATACCTGCCGCGAGCACCAAGCATGCACTGGCGCCCCATCCGCGCAGCGGACCTGAAACCCTGCCTCGAGATCGAGCCGGCCTGCATCGGCGACGCGCTGACGGGCCGCGCCGTGGCCCTCGAGGTGTGGCGTGACCTGCTCGCGGGCTCTGCGCTGCATGGCAGCGTCTTCGAAGCCGATCCGCCGATCGGGGGACATCGCATCGTCGGCGGTGGCATCGGCGTCTTCGTCGACCCGGCGTTTGCGGATCGCGAGCTGGCAGATCCGCAGCCGCTGCTGGGCTCGCGGATCATCGCGAGCGTTGCTTCGGGCAAGTCCGTCGTGCTCGACCGCACCGGCATCGCGCGCGGCAACGCCGGTGCGGGACTGGATCTCGTGAACCTCTTTGGCAACTGGCGCGACGACCTGCTCGACGACAGCCAGCGAGCCGAGGTTCAGACGCTGCTCGGCACGAGCTTTCTCGAGAACCTCGCGGGCTTCCGATTCAACCGGGTGATCAAGGAGGCGATCGGCCGGCCGACGATCGCAGTCGCGCATGCCACCGGCTCTTACCAATGCGTCGCCGAGTTTCCCCGGCACGAGAGCGCGCTCTTTGTCGTGGCTCCCGACGATGCCCGCGACATCCCGTTCTCCGTTGCGGCACGCATGTATCGCTTCCAGGCGCCGGTGCTTCGGCTGCGGCCCGCCGAGCAGGAACTGCTCGCCGCGGCTCTCGACGGCCGCACCGACGCCGAGCTCAGTGCCGAGCTCGGCGTCAGCGTCGAAGCCGTCAAGAAGCGCTGGATTTCAGTTTTCAGCCGGATCGAGCAGTTCAAGCCCGAGATTCTGGGCGGCACGGACGCCGAGGCGAAGCATCGCGGCCCGCAGAAGCGGCATCGCGTGCTCGCCTATGTACGCGCGCATCGGGAGGAGCTCCGGCCCTACGCCTGGGACAGCACGCGATGAAGACCGCAGGACGCACCGCTGCTACCACTCGATCCCCGCATAGTGCCCGCGCTCGTCGAGCAGGCGCACCTGCTCGACGATCCACTCGCGGCGCTCGCGCACGTATTCGCTCGGCCGTGACGCGCTCATGCGCGCCGGGTTCGGCAGCACCGCGGCGAGCAGCGCGGACTCGGAGAGGCTCAACGCCGACGCCGTCGTGCCGAAATGCTCGCGCGCGGCCGCCTCGACGCCAAAGACGCCTGGCCCGAACTCCGCGACATTGAGGTAGACCTCGAGAATCCTTTCCTTGGGCCAGCAGATCTCGATGAGCACGGCAAAGTACGCGTCGAGCGCCTTGCGCACGACGCTGCGGCCCTGCCAGAGGAATACGTTCTTCGCGACCTGCTGCGTGATCGTCGACGCACCGCGAAGGTCGTCGCCCTCGCGATAGTCCTCGATCGCCTCGTTGAGCTGCTTGAAATCGATGCCGTGGTGCTCGGCGAAGCGCTGGTCCTCCGAGGCGATGACGGCGCGCGCGGCGTCCCAGGCAATCGCGTCGCGCGCCACCCAGGAATGATCGAGATCGCCGACCTTACCGTCCTGCAGCAGCATTACCGTCGTGAACGGGGGGTCGATCCAGCGGACCGCGAGCACGGCGCCTGCTGAAACGACCAGGAAAGCGGCGCTTGCGAGAACGACCCCGCGCAACAGCCTGCGAAACAGCGAACGGGGTCGCGATGCATTCTGTTCAGCCACCGCCCGAGTCTACGCGCCGGGGGTCGACAAGCCGAGCCGGACAGGGCGAGAATCGGCGCATGCGAATCCTGGGGGGCAGGTCGATTTCAAGGCGGCACATGCTGCGCGGCATCGGCGCCGGTGTTGCCCTGCCCCTGCTCGACGCCATGATCCCGGCCGGCCGCGCGCTGGCCCAGACTGTAGCCACCCCGCCCCGCCGCTTCGGCGCCATCTTCGTGCCGCACGGCGAGCGTCCGGGATTCTGGACGCCGGCCACGGTCGGCAGCAATGTCGAGCTCTCGACGATCCTCGCCCCGCTCGCGCCTTACCGCGACGAGATCACCGTCGTCTCGCAGCTCGCGAATCCGGTCTCGGGCCACGGCGTCAGCGTCGCCTCCTGGCTCACGGGCAGCGTTCCGAAGCGGACGACAGCCGAAGACGTGCAGGCCGGCCCCAGCGTCGATCAGGTCATCGCGCAACAGATCGGCGGCGACACGGTGTTCCGCTCGCTCGAGGTCGCGATCGAGGATTACGCGGGCTACATCGGCGGCTGCGACCCCGCCTACGCCTGCGTCTACTCGAACACGCTCTCCTGGGCGTCGGAAACGCAGCCGCTGCCGATGGAGACCAATCCGCGCGCCCTGTTCGAGCGGCTATTCGGCCGCCCGGGCACGGCTGAGCAGCGCATGCAGCGGCTCGCGACGGGACGCAGCATCCTCGATGCGGTCGGTGCCGACGTCGGCGAGCTGTCGCGCGATGTCGGTGCGCAGGATCGCGCGCGACTCGAAGACTACCTCGACAACGTTCGCGCGACCGAGCAGCAGATCGAGCGCGCCGAGCGCCAGGCTGCCATCGACATCCAGATCCCCGATGCGCCGGTCGGCATTCCGGCCTTGTTTGCCGATCACGTCGCAACGCACTTCGATCTGCTGACGCTCGCCTGGGCTGCCGACATGACGCGCGTCTTCACGTTCATGCTGAGCCGCGACATTACGCAGCGCACCTATCCCGAGATCGGCATCACCGAGCCGCATCATGCGATGTCGCATCACCAGGGCAACGAGGAGATGCAGCGCAACCTCGTCAAGCTCAACGTCTATCACATGACGCTGTTCGAGAAGTTCGTTGCGGGCCTCAAGGCCACGCCCGACGGCGACGGGTCGCTGCTCGATCATTCGATGCTGCTCTGGGGCAGCGGCATGAGCGAGAGCAACAATCACGAGCGCACGGATCTCCCGACGCTGCTCGTGGGCGGCTTCAACGGCCGCGGCAGCCGGCACATCGCGACGGCGCAGGAAACGCCGATCGCGAACATGATGCTCGCACTGAGCCGGCACTACGGCGTCGAGCTCGACAGCTACGGCGTCAGCACGGGATCGGTCGATCTCGTCAACGGATGAGGCCGACGGCGACGATGCCGGCGCGGCTGGGGCCGATCGCCCTCCTCGGCTTCGTGGCGCTCCAGCCGCAGCCCCTTTTCGCCGCTCCGCTCGCTGATGCCGTCGAACGCGGCGACATGGCCACGATCGAGTCGCTGCTCGCAACCGACGCCGGCCGTGCCCGCGTCGATGAACCCTCCGGCTACGGCATGACGGCCTTGCTCTTCGCCGTGCAGGCCGACGACGTCGACCTCGCGCACTGGCTGATCGACTCGGGCGCCGACCCGAATCGCGGCAACATCTACGAGATTACGCCGCTCTGGCTCGCGGCGACGAATCGCAGCCCGGCCATGACGGAAATGCTGCTCTCGCACGAGGCGGACGCCAGATTCAAGATGTCGCACGGCGAGAACGCCGTGATGGCGGCCGCGCGCTCGGGCGACGCCGCGTCGATCCGCTTGCTGCTCGCGGCCGGCGCCGATCCGAACGCGAGCGAAGAGGTTCACGGCGAGACAGCGCTGATCTGGGCCGCCGCCGAGAACCATGGCGAGGCGATCCGCGCCCTCGTCGCCGGCGGCGCGAACCCGGACCAGCAGGCCAAGCCGCTCGAACTTGCACCGATGGACTGGGTGCAGATCGGCATGGTCTCGACACTTCTGCCCGTCGGCGGCTGGTCGCCGCTGATGTACGCGGCGCGCGAGAACTCGCCCGACGCGGCGCTCGCGCTCGCCGAGGTCGGCGCCAACCTCGATCTGCGCGATGCCGATGGAACGACGGCGCTCGGCTTTGCGATCCTGAACCGGCACTACGATCTCGCCGCGCTGTTGCTCGAAGCCGGCGCCGACCCCGACGTCGCCGACCGCGTGGGCATGACGGCGCTCTACGGCGCCGTCGACATGGCGTTCTTCACTTCGGATATCGGCCGACCTAATCAACCAATACTTGACCGGCTCACCGCGAAAGACGTCGTGCGTATCGCGCTCGAGCAGGATGCCGATCCAAACGCGCAACTCTCGGGCGTGATCATCGGCCGCCACCACGGCACCGGCGACTTCTCGCTCGGCAACGGCGCGACGGCACTGATGCGCGCGGCCAAGGGCGGCGACCTCGAGCTCATGCGACTGCTGCTCGAGGCCGGCGCCGACCAGACGCTCGCGATGGCGAACGGACAGACTGTCCGCACTCTCGTCTCGGGCGGCGGCGGCGGCCGCGGTCGGGGCGGCGGGCTCGCTGGCTTCGGCGGCGGTCGCGGGGGCGGCGGCGGGCCGGCGAATCCCGAGGCGCTGGCACTACTCGACGAATTTGCCGCCGCATCCTTGGCACAGCCCCCTCCGCAGGCCAATTAGTCGTCAATTCGGCTGAATTCATCCGTTGGCCGACCCTGCGCCCGCGGCTAGCCTTATCTCGAGAAGTGATTGTGACGGCAACCCGTTCCGCCGGGTCGTCGCGGGGCATATGATCGATGTCGATGCAGGCCGAATCGCTGGAAGTCCTCGAGAAGGCGAACCTGTCGTCGACACAGGCGCGGGCGATTGTCCGCGCCATTGAAATCGAGATCGCCGGCGCCAAGGACGTGCTCGCCACCAAACAGGACATCATTCTTTCGCGAAGCGAGGTACGTCAGGACATCACGCTTGTGCGCAGCGAGATGAAGCAAGAAGTCACCCTGCTGCGCAGTGAGATGGCGGAACTCGGTACGCAGCTACGCGGCGAGATGAAGGAACTCGGCGTTCAGCTGCGCAGCGAGATGAAGGAACTCGGCGTCCAGCTGCGCAGCGAGATGAAAGAGCTTGCGACCGAGCTCCGAAGCGAAATGAAGGAACTCGCAGCCGAGCTACGCGGCGAAATGGCAACCATGCGCGCCGAGATCCGTACCGAATTCAGCGTCGCCATCGCCACCCTCGAGCGGCGAATGTACGCGGCAATGCTGGGTCAGATGGCCGTGCTGCTCGGAATGATCTACTTCTTTACCAGGTAGCTCGCCAACGGCGGCTGCTCAGGGCGCGGCCGCCTCCTCAGTCCACCATCCACCGCCGAGCGCCTGGAACAGCGCCGCCGAGTGAGCGTAGCGGTCGCCGAGCGCGGCCGTCGCATCGACCGAGCTCGCAACGTAATTGCGTTCAGCCTCGAGTAGCGTGAGCAAGCTTACCGCGCCCGCCTCGTATTGTTGCGACGCGATGCCGTAGGCAGTTTCGGCAGAGAGCGCGGCATTCGTGCGCTCGCGCAGGATCCTGGCGTCGGCATCGAGGGCCGCGAGCGTGTCCGCCACATCCTGCAGCGCCGACAGCACCACTTCCTGATACGCAGCGCCGGCCTGGGCGAACACGGCTTCCGCAGCCTGCTCCTCGGCCCGCAGGGCACCGCCGCTGAACAGTGGCTGGGCGATCGACGCAGCGAGCAGTGCGAACCCGGCCGTACCGCTGATGAACGGCGCGGCCGCCACGCCTCCCAAGTTCGCGGAGAGCGTGAGATCCGGATAGAAGTTCGCCTGAGCGGCGCCGACACGCGCAGTCGCCTCGTGCAGCAACGCCTCGGCTGCCCGGATGTCCGGTCGCTGGCGCGCGAGCGCGGCTGGCAGGCTCAATGGCAGATCGGTCGGAAGCTGAAGGTCCACGCCGAGCCGCAAACCTGGCAGCGTCACGGAACCCGGCGGCTGCCCGAGCAGCACCGCGAGTCGATGCCGCGTCCGTTCGATTTGTCGCTCGAGAACGGGCAAGCTGGATCGCGTCCGCGCGAGCGCGGTGCTCTGCAGCGCGAGATCGAGCCGCGGCACCGCGCCGAGCTGCTCGAGGCGTTCGAGAATTGCGAGCTGGCGCGCCTGCAGGTCGACGGCTGCCAGCGTGGCCTCCAGCTGCTGTCGCAGTGACGCCTCCTCGATCGCGGCCGTCACGACGTTGCCCGCGAGCATGAGGCGCGCGGCCTCGAGCTCGAAGCGCTCGTAGTCGACGCTTGCGGCAAGAGCCTCGAGCTCGCGCCGGTTGCGGCCGAAAAGGTCGAGCGAATAGGACACGCCCACGGACGCGACCGAGAGGGAAAGCGGGAACTCGTCGGCCAGACCCGGCATGTCGATCTCGCCGGATTCGACGTCGACGCGATTGGTGGTGGCGTTGAGCCCAACCTGCGGCAGGCGGCTGCCACCCGTCCGCGCGTCGAGCTCGGCGAGCGCCAGCGCGAGCCTGGCCTCCGCCTGCTCGAGGCCCGGGCTGCCATCGAGCGCCTGCTGCACGAGCGCGTCGAGTGCTGGGCTCTCGAATAGCTGCCACCACTCGGCCGGGATGTCACGTTCGCGAGTGAAACGCTGCACCCCCTCGCCTCCTTCAGCAACCGCAGCCGTTTCCTCTATTTCCGGCGCGGCGCGATACGTCGCTACTGTCGGAGCTGCCGGGGGCTCGAAGTCCGGGCCCACGGTGCAGGCCGTGAGCAGGCCGAGTGCGCCCGGCAAGATTGCGCGCAGAGCGAACGGCCAGCGTCCCTTTCGAATGCATTTTTCGTCGTGCATGGGGGTCAATCCAGTGTCCGGCGGTAAGTGCGCACGGCGATCGTCATCACGACCGCGGTGAAGACGAGCATCGGCCAGATTTCCGGCCAGAGATCCGGCCAGTCGTTGCCCTTGAGCAGAATGCCGCGCGCGAGTCGGTTGAAGTGTGTCAACGGCAAGACTTGCCCGATTGCCTGCGCCCAGTCGGGCATCCCCCGGAAGGGAAACATGAATCCCGACAGCAACATATTGGGCAGGAAATAGAAGAACGTGAGCTGCATCGCCTGCAGCTGGTTCTTTGCGAGCGACGAGAGCGTGATGCCCACCGTCAGGTTCGCGGCCACGAACAGCAGCAGGACGATGTAAAGCGCGATCAGGCTGCCGACGGCCGGCACGCCGAACAGGAATTTCGCAGCGATGAGGATGATCGTCGCCTGGGTCAGGCCGATGAAAATGTAAGGCACGATCTTGCCGGTCATGACCTCGAGCGGGTTGACGGGCGTCGACAGCAGATTCTCCATCGTGCCGCGCTCGCGCTCGCGCGTGATCGCAAGTCCCGTCATCATCACCATCGTCATCGACAGGATGACGCCCATGAGGCCGGGCACGACGTTGCGCTGCGTGATGCCCTCCGGGTTATAGAGCCGATGCAGCCGGACTTCGAACGGCGGCGCAGCGCCGGCAAGCCCCGCATACGGGCCCCTGAGGTCCTTCGTCGCGACCGAGCCCACGACTTGCTGGATGGCGCCGACTGCGGGGCCAATTGCAGCCGGGTCCGTGGCGTCGGCCTCGAGCAGCAATGCCGGCCGTTCGCCGCGCAGCAGGCTGCGCGTAAAGTCGGCCGGAATATGGAGGACGAACTGGACGTCCCCGCGAGCCAGCGCGGCCCTCCCGGCCTCCTCGTCGGGCAGCTCGCCGACGATGTCGAAATAGTCGGATGTCTCGAGCGCTGCGAGATAGCTCCGCGTGAACTCGCTATGGTCGGCGGCGATGACGGCTGTCGGCAGGTGCTTCGGATCGGAATTGATCGCATAGCCGAAGAGCAAGAGCTGGATGATCGGAATGCCGAGGATCATCGCGAACGTGATGCGCTCCCGCTTGAGTTGCAGGAACTCCTTGAGGACGACGCCCCAGAAGCGCGAGAACGACCAGCGGCTCATGAGGTCACCGCGAAATTGTCCTGCGAGCGGGCCATGAGGCTGATGAACACATCCTCGAGGCCCGCCTCGGTCTGGCGGATCCGGTAGTCGCCCCCGGCTGTCGCTTCGCGCAAGGATTTTTCGAGAGCCAAGGCATCCTGGCCGGTGACGTGAAGCTCGGTACCGAAGACCGAGGACTGCTCGACTCCCGGCTTACCGTGGAGTGCGAGGCTGAGCGCGCTCAGGTCGCCGCCCGATACCGTCCAGGTCGCGAGCTTTTGCTCCGCGATGATCTCAGCCGCTGTGCCCTGGGCCATGAGCCGGCCGTAAGCAATGTAGGCCAGCTTGTGGCAACGCTCGGCCTCGTCCATGTAGTGCGTGCTGACGAGCACCGAGACGCCGCGGGCGGCGAGGCGATGCAATTCGTCCCAGAATTCGCGTCGAGCCTTGGGGTCGACCCCGGCCGTCGGCTCATCGAGCAGCAGCAGGTCGGGCTTGTGCAGCATGCAGGCCGCGAGCGCGAGCCTCTGCTTCCAGCCGCCGGAGAGCGATCCGGCAAGTTGTGTCGCACGCGACGTGAGCCCGAGATTCTCGATGGCCTCGTCGACGGCCTTACGGCGGCCCGGCATCTCGTACATGCGCGCGACGAAGTCGAGGTTCTCCCGGATCGAAAGGTCGTCCCAGAACGAGAATTTCTGCGTCATGTAGCCGACGTGGCGCTTGATCTCGCCCTGCTGCCGCAGGATGTCGTAGCCGAGGCAGGTGCCCTCGCCCGAATCCGGCGTCAGAAGGCCGCACATCAGGCGGATCGTCGTGGTCTTGCCGCTGCCGTTCGGCCCGAGGAAGCCGAAGATCTCGCCGCGCTGCACGCGCAGCGCGACGTCATTGACGACGCGCTTCTGGCCGAAGCTCTTGTTCAGTCCGCGGACGTCGATCGAGTACGACGTTTGCGGAGCGGCGCTCACGGCAGGATTACCTCGACCGGCTGGCCGGGACGCAGTCCTTCCCTTTGCGATTCGACCGGTCGCGCTTCCAGCATAAAGACGAGCTTCGAGCGGTTCTCGTTGCTGTAGATGATTGGCGGCGTGTATTCAGGCTCGGTCGCCACGTAGCTCACAGCCGCGGCGATCGTTTCGGCACAGCCGTCACAGCGAATTGTCAGGCTCTGTCCGATCGGCAATCGGCTGAGCTCGGCCTGAGGCACGAAGAATCGCACCTTGATGTTTGCGGGCGGCAGCATTCGGACGATCGGCGACCCCGCGGGAATCCACTCGCCTTCGCGATAGAGCGTATCGACGATGACTCCCGCCGCGGGCGCCACTGGTCGTAACTGGTCGAGCCGCCAGCGCGCCTGGTCCACGGCGGCGCGCGCCGCTTCAACTTGCGAGTTCTGGCCGCGGATCTGCGCCGGCCGGGCCGAGAGCTCTGCAACTTCGAGCTGGCTCTCGAGTTCGCGGACGCGTGCGGCGTCGATGTCATGCTTTGCGCGCGAGGCCTCGAGCTGCCGCCTCGCGATCCCTCCCGCCTCGAGCTGGGCCGTGTCGCGCTCGAGATCGGCGGCGGACTGTGTCTCCGCGGCGCGAGCCTGAGCGAGCTGGGCCCGGACGACGTCAACCTCGGCGGTGCGCCGTCCGGTGCCGAGATCCGCGAGCGTGGCCTCGGCGGCAGCCAGCGCTTCGGTTGCCTGCCGGACGAGGGCCGCCTCCTGGCTCGATTCGAGCTCGTAGAGCGGCGCGTCTGCCGCCACAGGCTGGCCGCGCTCGACAAGCAAGCGCTCGAGCCGGCCCGCGACGCCCGAGCCGATGTGCACGAACTCGCCTTCGACGTAGCCCTGATAGGTGCCGGATCCGCTGCCGGAGCAGCCCGACAGCGCGGCGGCGGCAAGCACGCAGGCACCAAGGATCGGATTCTTGCTTGTCATGGCTTGAGCGCCCTCTTGAGCAACAGCGGCAGTTCACGCTTCCGCTCGTTCATGAAAACCTCGAACTTGTTCGGCTTCAGACCCAGGACCGCCGCCAGCATCGGCCGCGCTGCGAACGGAAAGAGACAACTGCCGACGAGCGTGACCAGGAACTGCTCGACGGGTACCGCCGCCATGGCTCCGGCCTTTACCTGCTCATCGATCTGCCTGCCCAGCTTCGCAATCATCCGCCGTGCCGCCCGCCGTCGTTCCGCCGTATAGAACTCGTCAACGAGATCCGGGCGGCGCGCGGCCTCGCTCACGACATAGACAACGAGATACGGGTGACGCGTCAGCGTCGAGTGGTAGGTACCGACGAACCGATCGATCTTGTCGTCCAGGGCGAGATCGGAAGCCAGCATCTGGAACACGCCTGGCACGAACGACGACGCGATCCGGAACCACACGGCCTTGGCGAGATCCGCTTTCGACCGGAAGTAGTAGTGCAGCAGCGCCTTGTTGACGCCGGCCTGGTCTGCGATCTCCTGCATGCGTGCGCCGTCGATGCCGTGGCGGACGAAGACCGCGTCGGCGGCGTCGAGGATGCGTGTCTGCGCATCGTTTTCGGGTTGGCCGGACGGTTTAACCATTCAGTTAAACATACGCCCGGGGACTCCGGGTTGTCCAGAGGATTCTGGACAGATCCATGGGGACGGCGGCGAACGCCGTGAACGGGCGGGAGAGCTAGCGGGCCGGGGCTGCTGCGATCTGTTCGCGAGCCGGGCCTGCCCCGATCTGCTCGCGGATGGAGAACCAGCGTTGCGCCCACTCGGCGAGACCGTCCAGATGCACCGGCGAGAACCTGAGGCTGCGCCGCCGGTCGTCGCGCGGGTGCTTGATGCAGATCACGCGTCCATCCTCGCAAAGCTTCGCGACGAGCCGGGAGGCCGTGCTCAAGGGTATGCGGAGCTCCGTCGAGAGCTCGGTGACGCCGATGTGCTGATCCTTCAGCGTCGCGAGGCCGATCGACGTGAGCAGGCGCAGCTCATTAAGTGAAGTCGAGCCGGGCAGCAGAGAGCAGAGGTGCGCGTAGAAGGCGGCGTTCGCCTCCATGTAGCACCGTGATTTGTCGGGTTGGATTGCCATGGCGCGCAAAGATACGGGAGAAATCGGGACGATCAATGGCCTTGACGCAAGCTGACATGAAGTCGATGCATGCGGACAAGAAATGATCCCGACAGCGGGAGCATCATTCTCATCGCCCCCTCGCTACGTGAGACTCCTCCCCCGGATTCGAACAGCAAGCTGAGGGGGGGTCCCCGCTGGAGCGGCCGGGCGCAAACCGGCCACGAGTGCAAAACCAGCGGGGGTGCATGCGCCCCGCCGGCAAGGAAGTCGGCGGGGCGCTGCTTTTTAGAGCCCCGGGAGACTGAAGGGATCGACACGCGCGTTCTGGACGCGCACTCCCCAGTGCAGATGCGGACCCGTCACTCGCCCCGTCGCGCCTGCGAGCCCGAGCAGCGTGCCCTTCTCGAGCATCTCGCCCGGCACGACGCGGATCTCCGAGAGATGCAGGTAAACCGAGTACACGCCGAGCCCGTGGTCGATGAAGACGGCGTTGCCGCTGTAGAAAAGATCCTTGGCGAGCACGACGCGCCCGCGATTGGCCGCGTAGATCGGCGTGCCCGTCGTGGCGCGCAGATCCGCGCCCGAGTGCGGATCGCGTGACTGGCCGTTAAAGACGCGGCGGTGCCCGAAATTGTTGCCCGAGGTCGTGCCCGGAATCGGCACGGAGAAGGGCTCGCTCCAGTAACGCTCCGGCGTCAAGGTCGCGTAGATCGCGGCGGTTTCCCTCGCTTCGCGCGCGGCCCGCTCCTGGTTCGCGGGACTCAGGTCCACGTAGCCCGGCTCGACCGTCAGCTCCGTGGTCGGGAACTGCTTCGCTGTGACCTGTACCTGCGCCGGCTCGCGGCGCCTGCCTGCGGCACCGAAGTCGCGCTCGAGGACAAGTGCGTGCGCGCCTGGCGCGGAGTCGAGGTCGACTCCTATGACGGTGAGCCAGCGGTCCGTATCCCGCACGAGCGGAACGCGCTGCTCTTCCCATTCGGCGTAGACGGCGATGAGCCCCGCCTCGTGCGGAATCGCGATCTCGAGCGCGTCGCCCTGGGCGGCGGTCAGTGCCGCGAGAGCCGCGAGAAAGCCGTTCATTGAGTCTCGGTATCCCGGGTTGCTGCGGGCATCAGGTCAACCAGCCCGGCATCGCGGCAGCCTGCCGGATCCAGCTCGAAACCAGCGCTTCGTCGATCAATTCCTTCTCATGCACGTGAAAGTACCGGACGTTCTTGTCCGAAGACTCGACCGGCGGCAGCGGGTCGAGCTTCGCGCCGAAAAAGAAGGCCACCTTCACGTACTTCGTCATGCAGTGGAATGACATGAACCAGCCCTGGCCCGCGATGCCGTAGAACGGCGAGTTCCATTTCACGGCCTTGCGCACAGCGGGCACGGCGCGCACGACCAGCGCGTCGAGCCGCTTCGAAACGTCGCCCTTCCAGCCCGGCGCGGCTGCAATGTAGGCCTGCACGGGCGCGTCACCGTCGCCCTTCGCGATCTGCGGATTGCCGCCCGACAGGAGTCGCGACTTGGTCGAGGCCTCTTTCGGCGCGGACTTCGTCGCAGGCCGTACCGCCTTCTTCGAGGTTTTCTTTTTCGGCATGGACCCTCTCGACCCCTTGCTCTTCGGCACTTCGTGCGAAGTGTTGTATTTCACGGCCGCGCGGATAAGCGCCTTGAGCGCGCCCTTGTCGACCTTGTCCGCTTCGCGGATGTCGATGGCCCGCCACTTGCCGCCACCGAGACCGGCGTTGAAAAGCTTTTTCGGGTCGGGCAGCTGCGCGCCGTGAAAGAACGTGAGCTTGACCTTGTCCTTGTGGGGATTCGCGATGAGGTACATGCCGTCGTGCGACCAGCAGGGCGTGCCCATCCATTTCCAGTCCTCGACGACCTCCGCGTCGACCGCATGAATGAGCTGGCGGATTTCGGCGAGGCGCTTGCCGCGCCAGTCCTTAGTCTTCGCGATCAGCTTGTCGATCTGCTTCGAGGCGCCCGTTGCGCTCTTTGACGTTCGCTTCTTTACCGCACCGGCCATAGTTTCATCCCCTCCGTGCTCAGACTATGGCCAATTCTTCCACGACAGTAGAAATTCCCTCATTCGTCAGCGCGCTCAGGGTCATAGCTGAATTCGAGTGTAATCGTGGCCGTGCCTTCGACGGCGCTGCCGTTCTCGATGCGCGGCCGGAATCGCGAGCGATGCACCTGCCGGATCGCCGCTCTGTCCAGCAGGCCCTCGGGCTCCGCCGAGACAACCTCGATATCCTTGGCATTGCCGCCAGTATCTACGGTAAAACGAAGCTCGATGAAACCGCTCGACGCGTACGGTTCGTTGCTGAGTTTTTTCGACTCCATGGGCACGAGTCGGATCGGCACCGGCTCGGAGAACAACTGCTCCCTGATCTCGTCGCCGTTGTCCACGAGAGCGAGCGTCTCCCAGGCAGTCCTGTAGCCCTGTTCGACCATTCCGGGCATGCCGAAAACCAGAGCACCGTTCCCGAGTTCGAGCCAGAGCACGGCGCGGAGCAAGGTCTCGTCGCCCCCGAGTCTGGGGACCCCGAGTCTTTCGAGTTCGTTGAGCGCATTGAGCGTGATGTAGAACCGCGGTGGAATGATCTCGGCGTCGGCGTCCGCGTCCGGGCCGGCGAAACGATACTGTTCCGCGGCGCGTAGCAAGAAAAAAACGCCGCCCACCGGATATACGTCACGCAGCGCCCATCCAGCCCGCTCATAGTGCTGCGCGGCTTCGGCGTGGTATCCGCGCCGACTCAGCCATTCGGCAAAGTTCCGGTTCGCTTCCACCGACTGCAGGCGCGCAGGCATGGTTGTATTGAAGAGCGCGAGCGCTTCCCTCTGCAGATCAACACCTTCCTCGATGATTCCGAGAGCGTCCGCAGCGATCGCCATCTTTCGCATACTCTCCACTTGCGCGGGACTGGAGAGGCCGTAGTTTCTGCGGATGAGACTGCGTGCCTGGGAGTAGGAATCGTAGGCGGCCCCGTGCCTTTCTGCCGCCATGTATGCATCGCCGAGGAAAATGTAGGTGTCGATGACCGCGGGGGACTCCGCGCCATTGATTCTCTCGTAGATGGCGAGCCCGCTCAGAATATTGTCTTCGGCCGACTCCGAGTCGCCGATCGAGATCAGATTCTCGGCGACGATCAGGTGCGCCTCGGCGAGCTGCGTGCTCGATTCCCCGAACTCGCGGCTTGCGATCTCGATCAATCGAGGCCCGAGGTCGACGGCCTCGGCAAGGTGGCCCGCGGCCGAGAGCGCGTTGATTTCGACGACGGAGTCGAGCCACGACTGCGCGGCGGCCTCGCTCGCGCAGAGCGCAAGCAGGAGGCCCGATCGCAAAGCGCGTAATGTCGGAATCGCCTCTGGAGCCCGCATGGCACCGCCAGCTCAACCGTGGCTACGCAACAACGTTAGCACGGACGCGTACCGGGTGGCGACGCCCAGGCATGAGCCGTACCGTGAAGGCGAGGCGCCTGATTCGAGGACGGGAAATCAGCGGCCGGCCAGGCGATAGGCTGCCATTGTCGAATCCGACGCCTGATAGAACACATAGCCGCTGACGTCGTCGACCTGGTAGCTCGGCTCCTTGTCGCGCCCCATGTCGATCGTGCCCGCGACGGAGCCGTCGAGCTTGCTGACCGAAAGCAACTGGGCGTCGCGGTCCTCGTCCTGCGTCATCATGAAGGCAAACTCGCTCGATTCCGCCGAGGCTTCGTAGCGCCTCCGGGCAAAGTTCACGTAGTCGCTCGCCAGCCCGGCATAGCCCTGCGAGAGGTCGCTGAATCCGCGCTCGAGCTCGCCCGCAAGCTCCTGTTCCAGTGACCCGGCCTGCACGCTGTCCGCGACCTGCCCCGCGGCAGCGCTGTAGGCGCCCGCGTAAGCCGAGGCCATGCCGGCCCGGACGCCCTCGGCCCAGGCCAGCGAGCGCAGCCAGGCCGGATCGCGTGGCGCCGGGAAATGCGTGTTGAACTGCTGCGCGCCGTCGCGTGAGAAGCCGGCGACGGTCTGCCGCCCGCGCACGACGATGCGGTCGCCGATGAGGTCGAGCGAGAGCGCGCCGTCGTGGTTTGGAAATTCGAACGCGGTGCTCGACACCTGCGTGAGCGCTCCGGTATCGCGGTCGAAACGATAGAGCAGCCCGTCACCCGAGCTGTAGGCGTGAATCGCCCTGCCCTCGTCGGCCGTGACGATGGGCTCGCGGCTCCGGAGAACGGAGCCCGCCAGCAGCGAGCCGGTCGCGGGATCGAACATGTTGATCTCGTGCGTCGTGACGTACAGCAAGCCACGGTCGCTCAGCTCCGTCTCGAGCAATCGCCCGCGGGCGGTGACCGGCTCCTCGAACCGGAATGCGCCGGCGGCGGGATCGAGGACGTAGAGCTGATACTCCGTGTCCCGGTTCGTCCAGATGCTGTCGTAACCCGTGGTCACGATGAAATTGCCGCCGACCGGACGGTACTCGAGCACGCGGCCTTCGAGCTCGAGGCCGTTGCCGCGCCGGCCCCAGGGCTGCGCGCCGTCGGCGTGCGCGAGCAAGTGCAACTTGTTCTTGTCGGACTCGGCCTCGCTCACGACGAACCCGGACGGAAGCGCGAGGACGAGCTCGTTCATGATCTTGTTGAAGCGGACCGGACGGTCCCACACGGGCGATCCGTCGGCGAGCCGGAACGTCTGGTATTGCGTCGTCTCGAACTGGCGCTGGGTGTCGTCGGTGCCGATGACAGTCTCGGTGGCCGCAGCGCCCGCGAGGATCACGTCGGGATGCAGTTCCGAGTGCAAGAGCGTGAATGTGCCGCTCGTGAACGCCGTCTGCCAGAGTACGTCGCCGCTTGCGGCGTCGAAGCGATAGAGCTTGCCCATCGCGCCGAGCACGAAGCTGCCGTCGTCTGTCTCGAGCGGCTCGCTCTGGACGGGCGTGAGGTCGGCCGCGGTGATCGCCGCCGCCATCAGCAATCCGGCCAGTCGGTCGAGACCCGGGCGTCCCGAGCTTTCGGCTTCGAGCGCGACGGCCCAGCGCCGGCTGCCGGTCTCGATGTCGTAGAGAAAGAGCTGCGGCTGCGAATTCCCCGCCTCGAATCCGGCGATCAGGAGGCCGCCGCTGCGGGCCAATACCTCAGTCGACGCGATCTCTGTCAGGCCTGCCGACTTCGAATCGAATATCAGAGACCCCGTGAAGACGTTGAGCACTCGGACGCGCTCGGCATCGCGGTCGTCGGAGATCAACGCCAGCGGAGTACCCGTGAGCTCGCGGAAGCTCGATTGATCGAGGCTGCCGAAGGCGGGTTCCGTCCAGATCGGCGTCCCCACGGCTGGATCGACCGAATACAGCCCGTCGGCGGTGCTGACGATGAGCTGACCCGAGGTCGTCACCAGCTGCCAATCGATCGGCCGCGAGAAGTCGCGTGTCCAAAGGGGCGCGATTTCCCCGGCGTTCGCAACGACGGGCAGAGCGACGGCCAGAGCTGAGGCCGCGAGGTTTGCAAGACGTACGGAATTCGCGCGCATTGGAGAATCCCTCGGGGATTGCGGCCCGAACAGACTCGTCCATCGCAGCGCCGAAATCAGCGACTGGGGTCACATTTCGTCGCCACCAGCGCCAACCGCTTCGCTCCGGGGCCGAAAGGCTGTCCCGTCTTCGAGTCGAAGCCTTCGATGCTCTCGAAGCCGGCCTCGCGCAACAGCGCGCAGAGCTCGCGGTAGTTGTAGAGGCGCAGGGACAAGCGCGAAGTACGCTCCCGGCCCCCCTCGACGAACGTCCACTCCGATTCCACGCGGCCTGTCTCGAGATCCAGGCGATCGCGGTGCCGCAACTGGTTCGTGCCGCTCTCGTCGAGTGGGGAGGTGCGCTCAGGCTGGAATACGGGCAGCAGCGTCTCGGCGCTCAGCAGCTCGAGCAGAAACTTGCCACCCGGGCGCAGCGATTCGGCGATGCGTCGCAGCACCACGTAGTCGTGGCTCTCGTCCTCGAAGTAGCCGAAGCTCGTCCAGTATGAGTACGCCGCGTCGAATTCCTCGCGGAACTTCAGACAGCGCATGTCGTTCTTGAGGAACAGCACCTCGACGAGCTGCTGCGCCGCGTGACGTTCGGCGACCTCGAGAATGGTTCCGTTGAAGTCGACGCCGGTGACCTCGATGCCGAGCTTAGCGAGCTCGATTGCATGCCGGCCGGTGCCGCAGGCGACGTCGAGGACTTCGTCTCCGGCCTCTAGCCCGAGCACCTTGACGATGAAGTCGACCTCGGCGCTCGTGTTCTGCTGCATGAAGCCCCGGGCCTGCCATTCGCCCCAGGGGCCGTGGAAAAACGTTTCCCACCACTCGGTTTTCGGAGTCATCGCTCGTCACCCGCACGATCGTTCGACCCCGAAAATAAAAAACCCCGGTCGGCGCTGCCTTCCGGGGTCGTTCCAAGGCAGTCGCTCGATGGACTGCCTCAAGTCGCAAGCTCTAGGCAGTAGTTCCCCTGGGAGCATTGGCCCCCATGACGACTACGATGAGCTTTCGACCGGCGTTCATGCGGGCGCATGGTACGCCGATCGATTCGGGAATCAAGACGCGCGTCGACGTTTTTTCAGACCGCGTCACGAACCGGCGCCACCGAAAACCAGATACCAGCCGACGCCGAATACCGCGAGATCCGCAAAGACGTGGCTGACATAGGCCGCGTAGATATTGCGCCAGCGCAGGTAGATCCACGACCAGGTCGCGCCGCCAATGAAGACGCCAGCGGAACCGAGCAGCGTCACGCGCCAATCGAAGTAAAAGTCGAGCGCAATAACGTGATGGAGCGTAAAGAATAGTCCGGCCGCGATCACCGCCACCGCGCGCGGCATGAGTGCCTCGCAGCGCGTGAACACGAACCAGCGCCAGACGTATTCCTCGAGGATCGAGTTGACCGTACACCAGTACAGGGCCCCGAGCAGGAAGACTCGGGGATCGCCAAGACCGATGGCCGTGATGCGCTGCGCCATCAGCTCGGTGTCGATCCAGCCTCCGAACAAGATGAGCGCACCGACGATGCAGACGAACATCCCGACACCCGTCGCGACACCGGCGACCATGCCGTCGGCGCGCAGGCGCGGAATTCGCGGTCGTTGCCGCTCGACGAGCACAAGCCAGGCCACGGGAAGCGCCAGCAGCCAGAGCTTGCAGACGGCGTAGACGATCTGCCCGAGAGCAGTGTCGGGCCAGAGTTGGAGAGCGGCGACGATGCCAAGCGTCGGTGCCGGGACGATGGCGGCGAGCGCGAGGGCGGCGCGACCGGCGCCAGACTGTGCGGTCATAGATATGGCGATCTCCGAGGCTCACCGCAGACACTTCGAAGACCAGCTTAACGATACGAGGCAGTGGGTGTCATGCCCTCCGGAAACGACCTCAAGAGGTCATGGTCCCCGCGACGGCTCGCGGGGACCATGCAGCAGAAAGATACGAATCAGAAGTTGTAGCGCAATCCAATCTCGAGCGCCTGCTGGCTTTCGCCGGCGACGCCGGGCAGGAAGGTGCCGCTCTCCGCGCCGACGCCAAGACCGTAGGGGTCGACGCCGAGCGGGCCCAGGCGGAGTGCGTTCGCGTCGTTCTCCAGCGAAGCCAGGACAAAGTGCAGCTCGAGATCCTCGGCTGGAATGCAGTAATAGCCTGCGGACCACATCTCCGCGCCCGAATCGACGACAAGGTCGTTGTCCTCGGCGACGGTATATGCAAAGCGGATCTGCCGACCGTTGTTCTCGCCGAAACGGAACGTCGTGAACGCCGTGTAGTTGTTACGCTCGAGCGCCAGTGCGATGTCGCCGTCGATCTGCTCGTAGAGAGCACCGATCGTGAACTTCTCGCTGATGTTCCCGCCGACGCCGAGACGCACGCCCATGGGCTCGGGAGCCGTATCGATTCCGCTGTTCAGCTGCTCGTAGCCGAGGCTGACCCAGAGATTCTCGATACCCCAGCTGACACCCAGGCTGTACACCGCGTCGTCGTTGTCCTCGATGGGGCCAGTCTGGTCCGCATCGGTGACGTACTGCGCGGCGAAACTGAAATCGCCGAAACCCGGCGACTGGTAACGCACCGAATTGTCGTAACGGATCTGGAACAGCGCGTTGCCGAGCAGGGCATTCACGTCACCGATGGTGTCCTCGAACGGATCGAAGGTCCGCAGCTGATCGTCGAATCCCCAGCCGTCCTGGCTCAGGATGTTCTCGAACGGTGAATTGAGGCGTCCGGCAACCGCGCGGCCCCACTCGCCGCCGATGCCGACAAAGCTCTCGCGGACTTCGATTTCCGTGTCGTTGGTGTCCAGATTGAGGCCGGCCTCGATCTGGTAGATCGCCATGAGGTTCTCGCGGAGATCCTCCTCACCGGCGTAGCCGATGCGCGTATCCGCGCTCGTGATCTGGAAATCGTCCACCTCGTCGGCAGGAAGCGTGGCGGATTGATCGAGGAATACACCGCCGATCCGGGCGCTTCCGTATAACGAGCCCTGAGCAAGAGAAAGGGTCGGCAGCAAGGCCGCGCCCATGATTAGGCACAAACGAGTTTTCATTGCTTTCTCCTAAAAACAACAAGTGGCCCCAACAAGGGGTCCGAGTGCGCGAGATTGTTTTTAGCCCGGTAACCCAGATGGGTCAATTAGATGCGAGTGAACTTGACCCGCAGAGACATGGAGTCGGCGAAAACCGTCTCCCTTATGCGACAGTTTTCGCGTTTAGCTGTGACCCGCCGGGAGAACCCTCAGCCGAACGGTCCGGCGGCGTGCACCACCCGCCCGCCGAGCAGAGTCAACACGGAACCGATCCTGCGCAGGTCTTGATCGGAGCAATTCAGATAGTCGTCGCTGAGCACCGCGAGATCCGCAAGCTTTCCCTCTTCGAACGACCCGACGCTGCCCTCGTCGAAGCAGAACCACGCCGCGCCCTGCGTGTAGAGCTTCAACGCCTCGAGCCGCGAGATCTGCTGGCCGTCGTTCGTGAGCTCGCCGGCGAGGTTGCGGCCCGTCGTCATGTAGAAGAGCGAAAGCCAGGGATCGAGTGCCGAGACGTTCGTCGAATCTGTGCCCACGGCGGCCGGAATACCGGAGTCGACGATGCGCCGGAACGGCGGGCCGCCGCCGTTCGAGAGATAGGTCCAGGTCTGTGCGCTCGCGCCGCAGCCGAGGCGCCCAAGCGCCTGCAGGTGCTCGCCGGAAATCTCCTGCAGATGCAGCAGCGACCAGTGCAGGGGCGCCAGCGGAATCTCGCGCGCGATACGCTCGAAGACATCGAGGTGGAAGGCGTTCTCCTCGCCCGTGATCGAGTGCTGCTGCAACAGCCAGCCCGCGCGCGCGATCGCGGCGGCCGTCGGCTCGAAGGCATCCGACATCGTGGTCATGCCGCCGATGCGCTCGCCAAAGCCTGATGGCCGATACAGATCGTCACCGACAGCGCGGCCCGCCTGCGCGAAGTTCTCGCGCGCCCGCGCCTCGACTTGCTCCGGCGAGTCCGCGGGATATAGCGAACGCATGCGCACGTTGAGCCGACTCTCGCGCCAGAGCTGCAGGGCATACTTCTGATCGTCGAAGTTGCCGGCGTTGACGACGGTCGTGAGGCCCATGCTTGCCGCGTAGGCATTGAGCTCTTCCGTTCCGCGCAGGCGATTCTCGTCGGTCTGCATCTCGCGCAAGGCCGTGAGGGCGTCGTTCGCGGATGACACGACGCCGGTCTCTGCGTCCACGGCGATGCCGCGCGCGTCGAAGTACGCCGCAGCCCGGCTGTTCGCGATCGCGCCCGTACCGCCGCCGGTTCCCGAGAGATAGATGGCGTGATCGGGAGCGGCCTCGTCGAGCTCGGCGCGCGTCGGCCGCCGCGCTTCGGCAAACTGCAGATGATTCCAGCCACCGATGCAGGTGATGAACTCGCCGCGCGGGACAGTCCGCGCCTTGGCGGACAGCGTTTCCTGGAGCTCGGCGATGCTGAACGCGCGCTCGACGCGGCGTTCCTGCCAGCCGGGGTTCACGCCGGCGCGAGTGTAGTGAACGTGCGCGTCGACGAAACCGGGGATGACGGTGCGTCCGTCGAGGTCGACCGCCGGAATGCCGCGGTCGATCCGGATTCCGGAGCCGACCCGGCGGATGCGGCCGTTGCCGAGCAGGAGGGTGTCGCCAACGAGCCCGCGGTAGTCGACGAAGCGACCGTTGGTCAGCGCGAGGTCGGGCGCGAGGAGCGCATCGGCCACAGTTGCGGACGCTCTGCTCTGGCCGGAAGCGACACCCGCCCACGAGCCCAGACCGAGCGCGGCACCGGCCGCGAGGAAGTCGCGGCGATTCATGCCGTCTGTCGAGCCGCGTCGAGGCGAAAGTCGCTGGAAGCTCCGCATCGTTTTCCCAGTCTAGCGCTGACGCCGCAGCACATGAGACTTTCCAGCGACAAACAGGCGAAAATGCCCGCCCGTAAATCGAGCCCCGCCCCGTGCCTACCGACCCTGGGTTCCAATCCGAGCGCGAACGCGTGCGCGACGGCCTCGTCTGCGCGCTGATCGCCTACATACTCTGGGGCTTCCTGCCGATCTACTTCAAAGTTGTCGCCGCCGTGCCGGCAGGCGAAGTGCTCGTGCACCGGATTCTATGGGCCGTGCCATTCGGCCTGCCGATCGTTCTCGCTCGGCGTCAGTGGCCTGAAGTCGCCGCAGCGCTGCGCGACCCGCGAAAACTCGGCTGGCTCGCGCTGTCGGCGAGCTTCATAGCGGTCAACTGGGTGATCTACATCTGGGCCGTGCAGAACGATCACATCTTCCAGGCAAGCCTCGGCTACTACATCAATCCACTGATCTACGTGCTCGTCGGCGTCGTGTTTTTCCGGGAGCGCTTGCACCGGCTGCAATCGGCCGCCGTCGTTCTGGCGGCCGCAGGCGTGGGCGTGCTGACAGTCAGTGGCGGGCAGTTCCCGCTGCTCGCCGTGACGCTCGCGATTTCGTTCACTATCTACGGCGTGATCCGGCAACGAATCGCGATCGGCGGCATGCCGGGGCTCTTCATCGAGACACTTCTGCTGCTGCCGGCAGCCGCCGGCTATTTGCTCTGGCTCGAGATTCACGACGCGGCCGTCTTCGACACGGCCGACATCGCGATGGTCGGCACGCTGATGCTTGCCGGGCCGCTGACCGTCATCCCGCTGCTGTGCTTCGCGCTGGCGGCGCGCAGGCTCAGCCTGTCGACGATCGGCGTTTTGCAATTCATCTCGCCGACGATCCAGTTCGCCGTCGGAATGGCGTACGGCGAACAGCTGACGACAGCACACGTCGTCTGCTTCGCGCTGATCTGGACGGCGGTGACGGCGTTCAGCTTCGATGCGTGGCGGCGAAGCATGCCGCGTCAGCGAAGCCTCGCCTGACGAGCGCCCCGGCCGGCGCTCGACCGAGGCCAGGAACTCAACGCCGTATCATTTCCTGCTGTCGTTCAATACATCGAACATAGACAGGTCGAAGTCAGGCTCTGTCATCCTGCCCTGAACCTCGAGAATCTGATCCCTTTCCTCGTCCGAGCCGCTTGCGCGATAGACTCGCGACAACATTTGGTGTGCCATCTCGAATCGGCCAGATTTGATCAGCACGCGTGCCAGCGTCAATCCGAGCATGCTCGAAGATGTGTCGATGTCGTAGGCTCTGAGCAACGTTTCACTCGCTCGATCAAAGTCGCCGTTCGCTTCGTATGCCCGTCCCAGGTCGAGCAACAAGCCGAGGTTCCCTCCATCGAGCGTCACTGCGCGCTCGCCGTATTCAATCGCCAGGCCGCGGTAGTCCCGGCGCGCGCCGGCACCCTCTGATTCGACCGCGTGCCTGTCAAAAGCGTAGTGACAAATGTCCGCCAATACCTGGCCGTCGTCGATATCCTGAGTCAACAGTTCTTCGAGCTGAGCGTCGCCCTCCTCCACTCGGCCGTCGTGAATCAGAGCTATCGCCCTCTTGGAGTCGATCCTGTCTGCGAACTGCGAATCGTCGTCGCTGTCGGCAATACTGTCGAAGTATTCGATCGCAGGCGCATAGGACTGCAGAGTCAAGGCGATGCCGCCGCGTACATATGCGGCTTCGTCTTGCGCCAACGTCCTGAGCGTCATTTCGTCGTTGTATCTGACTCGCGGAATATTGAGTGTCGCGAGTCGAGCGGTCCTCGCGTCGAACTCAAGCTCCGACTGGAAGTCCCGTGGCGACTTCCCGAAGCTCGCGAGGAAAGCCGACTCGGGATCTTCTCCCGCATCGAATCGACGCAGATAGTCTTCGGCTGCCCGCTGCCTGTTTGCGTTACCAATCGATTCGATCACCAGGTGGTGAACGAGCAACCATGACGTCAAAAAGGAGCCCTGTTCGTCGTATTCGCCGCGAATCACCTGGCTGACGGGGGCGGGATTCCATTCTCCATTGGGCGGTACGCCGAGAACTATCTCCGAGACGCTGAATTCCGCGTTCGACAACAACTCCCGTAATCCCGTGGAGTACCACCGCGGATATTCCACCGCTGAGTAGCGGCGCATCAGCAGAGTGGTGTAGGCCCAGGCGATCGCGCTTCGCGTTTCCTCGGAGGTTTCCATGGGGAGAACGAACATCGCGCCTTCCAGCACATTCAAGGCGAAGACGCCCCTCGGGGAGTCGCTCACTAAGCGGCCGTACTCCGGAAAACGATCGAATATGACGACCCTGATCTTTTCGATCTTTGTAGCGCTGGAGACATCGAGAGTCGCATGCAGGATTTGCCGCAACTCCTCGACTTCCTCGATGACACCGACAACACGGTTTTCAGGTGCGTCGCTATAGACCGTGAAGTTTGCGGAGGTGTATTCCACCCAGTCGGCGGCGGCTATAGCGGAAGCCTGGGACAACGTCAGAAGTGCCGCCAGGACACGTGCGAATCTCGAGGGCATGTTGCAAATCATAGCCCCGCGAAACGCGCCTGGTGAACAACAGGCCGCTAGCGGATGCGGCTACTGGCAAGGCCTTTCGAGCAAGCCGTCTATCTCCCCGACGTACGCCGCCAACGCCGTATCCGTCCGGATGACTTCGTAGGCCTGCTGCTGGCACCAGGCGTCCATGACGCGCCGGTCCGAGCGCAGAAAGTCGAGCCAGGATTGCCGGTCTTCGTCGCTGCTGCGCATGCACTCACTGAGCAACCCATGGGGATCCCAAAAGCGCTTCTCCCCGTCCGCCGTCACCATCACATGACCTTCGATCAGCTGCCGCGGCGTGCCATCAGCATCCGTGGAGCTGAACCGGGCGATGTGCTCCTCTTTATAGGGGTACGAGCAGAACTCGATGCTGTCGCCCACCTGTGGCAAGTCCGCGGCGATGCCCATGCGCTCGACTTGCGACTGACCGGGGCCTTCGACGACCCAGCGCCGAATCGCTCCGTCCTCGCCTCGCACCTCCACTGTGGTCCAGGTGTGCGGGTCGCGCGGCTCGAAGCTGACTACCGTGCCCGCAAGCCAGATCGGTGTCGACTGATACATGTAGCCGGAATGATGCGCCCAAGCCGACCCGCAGCAAGCAAGCACCGCGAGCGCAGCCGTGACCGAAAGTGCCTTGTCCATGGGAATCTCCATTTCCGCCGGGGACCGATGCTACCCCCGCTTCGTCGGCGGCCCCATGACCTAAAAGATAGCCCCGCAATTGCCTTATGATTCATGACTAGCCTTCCAGAACGGGGAACAAGAATGAAAAGACTCTGGGTTTGGCCCGCCGCAATCGCGGCCATGGGATTGACGCAACCGCTCACCGCGCAGCAGGACGTACCAATGCGCGGCACCACGCCGATTGCGCCGCAAGGCCTGGTGGTGCCGCCGCTGCCCGAAGGACCACTCTTCTACGACACGGCCGAAGGCCAGAACATCCGCGTCGTCATCGTCACGCGCGAACTCGAGTTTCCGTGGAGCATTGCGTTCCCGGCCGACGGCGATCTGCTCGTCACGGAGAAGCCGGGGCGGCTCCGTCTGATCCGCGACGGCGTGCTAGTGCCGGAACCGGTCGCGGGCGTCCCGGAAGTCGTCGCCGGCGGTCTCTCGGCCGGCCTCTTCGATCTCATCTTGCACCCGGATTTCGAGTCGAACCGGCTCGTCTATTTCGCCTATACCAAGGCCGCTCCCGAAGGGGGTAATCGCCTCACCTTCGCGCGAGCGCAATGGGATGGCACCCGGCTGGTCGGCACCGAAGACATCTATTCCGGCCGCGGCGGCTCCGCCCGGCTCGCCTTCGGCCAGGACGGCATGCTCTACGCGACCGCCGGCGGAAATACGCTGCGCCTGACAGAAGATGGCAAAGCCCCGCCCGACAATCCTTTCGTCAACGACGACGCGGTCGCTGACGAAGTCTTCACGCAAGGCCACCGCAGCTCGATCGGCCTCGCCGTCCACCCGCGCTCCGGCGCGATCTGGCAGACCGAGAACGGCCCGAACGGCGGCGATGAGATCAACGTGCTGAAGCCCGGCGCGAACTACGGCTGGCCGATGGTCAGCCTCGGCCGCGACTACGCCGGTCCCTGGGCGGGCGCGTTTCACCTGGACGGCTACGAGGACCCGATCGTCTACTGGACGCCGGCGATCGCGACGTCCGGCATCGCGTTCTACACGGGCGATGCGCTGCCGAAGTGGAAGGGCGACGTCTTCGTCGGCGGACTGCGTACCGGTGAGATTCCCGGGACGGGTCACATCGAGCGCATCCTGTTCAATCAGGAGATGCAGGAGCTCCGGCGCGAACGCTTGCTCGAGAATCTGCGCCAACGCATCCGCGACGTGCGCATGGGGCCGGACGAGCTGCTCTATGTGCTGACGGATGAGGAAGAAGGCGCGGTGCTCCGGATCGAGCCGGCGGAATAACCTCACGAAGAAACGACAACAAGGGGAAAGTCATGATCGATAACAATCGTGGGTCCGACGTACGCGCCGTGGCACTGTCCGGTTTTCTGGCGCTGACCTTCTTTTCATCCGCGGCTTTCGCGCAGAACTGCGACCGCGCCTGCCTGACAGGCTTGATGACTGAGTTCATCGACGCCCTCGTCGCGCACGATCCTTCCGGGCTTCCCCTGACAGACAACGTCCGCTACACCGAGGACTCGCGCAACGCCCAGCTCGGCCAGGGCATCTGGCAGAGCATCACGTCGAACGGCGGGTTCCGGCAGGATTACATCGACACGCGCAAGCAAGTCGCCGCTGCCCATGTGCTGTTCCACGAAGGCGAAACCCAGGTGCTCTACTCCGTGCTGCTGCACGTCGCGGGCCGCGAGATCGCCGGCATCGAGACGCTGGTGCAGCGCGTCCAGCCCGGCGGCCCCTTCACGCCGCGCGAGCTCGGTGCGCCGATCCGCGGCATGAACGATCCGGTGCCGTCAGGCGAAAGGGAATCGCGCGAGGAGATGATCCGGATCGCGCTGACCTACCCCGAGGGGCTGCGCGTCGGCAATTTCACCGACGGTGGCACACCATTCGCCGATGGGGCCTATCGCGTCGAGAACGGCGTGATCACGGCCGACCAAACGGATCCGCGGCGCCGCATGTACGAGCAGAACATCATCGTGCATCCCGGCATCATCGCGAGCGTCGCGGCGGTCGATGAAGAGAATGGAACCGTCGTTCTCTGGATGAATTTCGGCCACACGGGCGATTCGTACGGCGTGGGCAACGCGCTCGTGACCTTCGAGGCTTTCAAGGTCTGGGGCGGCGAGATTCAATCGGTGCTCGCGTTCTTCAAGGGGCTGCCGATATCGACGGCGCGGTTCTGGCCGAGCTCGGATCCGGTGCCGCGCTAGCCGGCGGGATCTCGAGTCAATCTTCCCGTAACAACGGTGCCGGCTGAGTGCGCCGGGCCTCCCGTGCCGGCGCCAAACTCGCGGCAATCAGGAGCAAGACGAGCCCGACCACGACCCAGGTCGTGACCAACCCCGGCGAGACCTCACGAGATACGAGATCCCCGCGCAGCCACGCGACCGCCATGAAGGCGAGCAAGCCGCCAACCACCAGCCCGGGCAGCCCGAGGACGAGCCCCCGTGAAATCACCAGCCGGCCGAGCGCTCGCGGTCCGGCCCCCAGCGACGCGCGGATCGCATATTCACGCCGCCCGGCTGCAACGAGGTAGCGTTGTGTCCCGTAGAAACCGAATGCGGCCACGAGCACGACGAGAGCCGCTGTCGCGATGGTAAGGAAGCCACGCGCGCGATCGGGCGCGGTCAAGTTTTTGCGGAGCGAAGCTAGCGGCCTGACTTCGCTGACTTCCAGCTCAAGCTCTCCACTGACAGCGAGCGCATTGAGCGCCTGCTGGAGCGCCGCCGGCGTCAGGCTCGTCTCGATGACCGCGGCCCCGTAACTATCGCTCAGACGGCTCGAAGTCGTGAACACCGTCGGAGCTACTACGGCCGACGGATGCTCGAACGACAGGTCTTCCAGCACGCCGATGATCTGGGCACCCTGGCCCGTATACATTGGCGCAAAAGGCATCACCTCGCCGACCACGTCTTCCCGTCCGAACCACATGCGCGCGAGCGTCTGATTGACGAGCACGACGTCGTTCTCGTTGTCCTCGGGTGCGCGACCGTGGAGCAGCCGAAGGCCGAGCGTGTCGATGAACCGGCTGTCGATCATCCCCCACTCGTAATCGATTTCGCTGGCGGGATCGTGCGGAGCGGGAACCCGGGCCCTGAACTCCCGCTCCTCTCCTGGCACGTAGCTGCCGAAGGCCGCCGCCGTCACGCCGGGTATCGCCTCGATGGACTCGCGCAGGCTTGCAATCGCGGGCGAGCGGGGGGCTCCCGGTTCGGGGAGTCCGCGTTCCGGCACCCCAAATCGGGCAAGGTACCGATCGTTCAGTTCGTACCCCGGATCGCCGTAGAGCAGCGCCCCGAGATGCCAGGCAAAGGCAATCGCCGCCGCGCCGAGCGCGCCGGCGACGGCGATCTGGGCCGTGCCTGCCAGGCGCTGCACGAGAGAAGCTCGCGACGCGACCTGTCTGGACGAATCCGCGATGCCGAATCTTTTCAGACCCAGTACGGGCGCCACCGAAACGATCAGCGTCAGCAGGAGTAGAAAGATTCCGGCGAGGCCCAGGACTCGCCAGTCGAGCAGCGTCACGTGGCGCCACTCGGCGTCGCGCAGCAGCGCCAGACCGCGCAGAAAGGCGCCGAGCCAGGCACTGAACAGAAGGCCGAGCACGGCCGATCCGGCGACCAGCAGCCCCGCCTCGGTCGCGAGCTGACGCGCGAGGCGTCTCATCGGCGCCCCCACAGCCATGCGAATGCCGAGCTCGCGTCGCCGGCCCGGCGCGCGCGCGAACAGGAAGAGGCTGACATTGGCGGCCGCGGCGAGCGCGAGAAGAATGCTGCCGGTCAGAAACATCCCGAGCTGGCGGTTCGCATCCCGGTGCACATTGATGTCGCGCACGATGCCGTCGACGGCGTCGAGCGTGTAGAGATCGCTGAACATGAATTCCGGCCCGGTGTAGCGCGACTCGATCTCGCCCATGATGGCCGGGATTTCGACGCCCGGGCGCTTCCGGACATAGGTTCGCGGCGCCTCGAAAAACGATATCTGATCGCTGGCGACATACAGGGAATGGGCGCGTTCGTAGGCAACCCAGAGCGCGGTCTCGGACTGAGCGAGCCCGCGCAGGCTATCCGCCATCACGCCGACGACGCGAAACCCGGTAATTTCCTCCGGGGGCGTTCCGCGCAGAATCATGAAGCCCTGCCGTCCGTTGAACTCGGAGGGTCGCGCCTCGGTATATTCGCTTCGCGGATCGCCTGTCACATCGATCACCGTCCCGAGGACTCCGGGATCGCCGTCGAATCGGCTCTGCCAGAGACGCCAGGAAATGACGGCGACCGGCTCCGCGTCGGGCCTGTGTTCTTCCGCCTCGAAGCCCCGCCCGAGAGCGAGGCGCGGACGCAGCCCGCTGAAGAATTGCCGGGTAACCATCTCCGCTGCGGTTTCCTCGCGCTCCGACCCGAGCAGCACGGTGAAAGGCAGCGTAGCGGCCACGGCCTCGACGGAACCCAGCTCCTCCGCCATTCTCTCGACAACCAGGTAAGGCAGCCCCAGAAGCTGCTCGCCGCCGACCTGGCCGACGGTCGCGATGCGGTCGCTATCCTGGAATCCCGGATGCGGCCGCAGGATCAGGTCGACGTAGAGAGAGAGGAACGCGACGACGAAAGCGGTCCCGATGGCGAGCACGAAGACCGAGATCAGGCTCGCGCCCGGCGTGCGCGCGTAGAGGCGCAGGGCATGGCGGCAGTCGGCGAGGAGTCCGGTCACGGATCAGTCCAGGGACGCTCAGAGCTACAGAGACATTGCAAAGGTCGTCGTGACGCCTTCGGCCGGCACCGGCACTCCGTCGACGACGCGGGGCAGATAGCGGTATCGCGCAAGCGCCTCGAGCGCTGCTTCCGTCATCCTCTCCGATGGATTGCCGATCGCTCTTTCAATTACCGTGTCCTGAGGCCGGCCGGCGACGTCGACGGTGAACTGCAGGTAATACATGCAGAACTTTCCGCTGCCGATGTCCTGGACTGGCGCTTCCGGCCGCGCGCGGGTCAACAGCTGGTATTCCTGGTCGTCGGCCAGGACTGCCTGGCTCAGGAACGCGCGCTCGTGCGGCGCGGCCTCGTCGTCGTCGCCCTCGACTTCGTAGACGTAGATGAGCGTCGCCAGGGCGCGCATGAGCTCGAGCCGATATTCCGGTTTGTTCGTATAGAACGCGACTGCCAGGTCAAGCGCTTCGGCGGCGTCCTTGTATTCGCGATTGTCAGCGTAAACCCGGGCAAGCTGCAGATGAACGCGCGCGGTCGTCTCGTGCTCCGGCCCAGGCGACTCCCTCAGTGCCTTGGCGGCGTTCTCCATGTAGCGCATTCCGATGAGCGCTTGCGAAAAGTCCACCAGATCCCAGCCGGCGTCGAATTCGAATTCGGCGAGAGCCACTGCATCGTCCGGCTTGGCATCCTCGAGGATCTGCTGCGCTCGATCGACATACCCCTGTTGCGCGCTCGGATCTCTTCTGATCCCGCGAGTCGCGCCGATGGCCATGATGATCGGCACGAGCTCGATCGCATCCTCGCCATAGGCGGCCTCCGCCTCGTCCAGCAACGGAGCGAGGAATCGTCGGGCTTCCGCGAACCCTCCGGTGCTCGCGAGGATGCGTGCGCATTCGACCGCGAGCGCGGCATAGGCAGCGAGGTCGTCCGGGGCATTTCTTCGCTGTAGCTCCAGCGCCCGCTGGATATTCGTGGAGATGGCGGCCACGCCCTCGGGCGTCAGGGTTTCACCAAGCGCGGCGAGCCTGACGTGAGACGGAATCGGCCCAACGGAATCATCACCCTCGACGGCACCGTAGATCTCGATCGACTTCGTATATGCCGCGCGCGCGGAGTCGAGGTAGCCCAGTGCTTCCAGGATGATGGCGTGGTTCCGATAGTTCTCGGCCGTTTCGCGACTCGACTCGCCGAGTGTCGCGATTCCCAATGCGAGCGTCTGCTCCGCAGTGGCGGCGGTGGCGCCGAGATCGTTCGCTTCCCGGGCGGCGACGTAGGCCTGCCGGGCGGTGTCGTACGCTTCGCGCGACGGCGCCTGCTGTGCCCGGGCAATGCCGGCAATTAAGGTGGCAAGCGTGAGGCCGAACACGACGCCCGAACGAGATGCACCACGCCAAGTGTGAACGCTCATCCGCTACTCCCCACCGGCCCATTGACGAAATCGGTGGCTGGCCCATAGCATCCTCGCCCATGATTCGACCGAACGTCCATAAGTTTTCTTTCGACACGACGACTACCACCGCCACGAGGAGGTGGACTGTCTAGTCGCGTCTGAAGCGTCGCAGGCAGTCCGGAGACGGGCTGCCTTTCAGCGAATGACCCCGGAAGGCCCGCCCGCCGACCGGGGTTTTTCGTTTTGGGAGGCAGTCATGTCAGGTAAATCGGATTCTCTCGAGTTAAACGACCATCGCAGCTTTGGCCGGAGGCTCAAGCTCTTCGCGCTCGACGAAGACATCGGCAAGGGCCTGCCGCTCTGGTTGCCGAACGGCACGATCATCCGCGACGAGCTCGAGAAGCTCGCGCGCGAGCTCGAGTTCCAGGCGGGATTCGAGCGCGTCGTGACGCCGCAGATCGCGCGCAGCGATCTCTATCGCACGAGCGGTCACCTGCCGTTTTTCGAGGACGCCATGTATCCGCTCATGGACGTGACCGAGGAAGGCGACGGCGACGGCGATGGCGCCCCGCTCAAGGACTCGTATGCGCTGCGGCCGATGAACTGCCCGCATCACCACCGCGTCTTCGGCGCGGAGCCACGGAGCTATCGCGACCTGCCGCTTCGCCTTGCCGAGTACGGACAGGTCTACCGCTGGGAGCGCTCGGGTGCCCTCTCCGGACTCTCGCGCGTGCGCGGCATGTGCATGAACGACGGGCACATCTACTGCGAGCGCGAGCAGGTGCGAAGGGAGATTGCCGCGGTGCTCGCAATGTACAAGGAGGTCTATCGCCTGCTCGGCATCACGAGCTATCGGTTTCGGCTGTCGCGTCATGACCCGTCCGACGCGCGCGGGAAATACGCGAACGATCCGGAGTCCTGGGCCTGGGCGGAGGCGTTACTCGCGGATCTATTGCGCGAGATCGGCATCGACTACGAGGACGGAGTCGGTCACGCCGCCTTCTACGGGCCGAAGATCGATATTCAGGTGAGCACAGCGGCCGGCGGCGAGGAAACGCTGAGCACGGTACAGCTCGACTTCGTGCAGCCGGGGCGGATGGGGCTTTCGTATGTAGGGAGCGACGGGCGAGCGCACGTGCCGCTCTGCATTCATCGGGCACCGTTCAGCACGCATGAGCGGATCGTGGCTTACCTTTGCGAGCTTTATGACGGGGCATTTCCGACTTGGCTGGCGCCGGTGCAGCTGCTCGTGATCCCCGTGTCCGGGAAATACGTGGGCTACGCGGAAGAGATCGTGACGCGGTTTCGCGCGCAGTTCATCAGGGCGAAGCTGGCGCGGCCGTCAGAGACTGTGGCGCGCAATGTGCTCGAGGCAACGCAACAACGAGTGCCGAATAGCGTCGTCGTCGGCGCGCGGGAGCAAGCGGGGCGGTCGGTGATGCTGCGGCGACTGCGCGTGAAGGAGCAGGTTGAGATGCCGGTCGATGCACTGGAGGAATCGGTGCTTCGAGCGATTCGCGATCGGTCGCCGTAAGGCTCTCAGGGAGACGGTTCTTCTGACGTGCGAAGCAGCCTCGCGATTGCCTCGGGCGCCCTGGCAGCGGCGGCGGCCGGCGACTGCCCTCGCCCATTCACCCGCAACGGATCCGCTCCGAGCTCGAGCAGATGCGCCACGATGAGCTCGGACCGTCTCCCGGAAACGGCGGCATGCAAGGCCGTATCGCCGTTCTGCGCCGTCGCATTGATATCGATCCCAAGCCCGAGCAGATAGTCGATCGTCTCGACTGCCTCGGCGTCAGTACCCTGATCGTACGAAGGCGCCGCCGGACTCCCATTTCTCCACCCGAGCCCCGCCGCCAGCATCAATGCATTATTTCCGTTGGGCAAAGTCGCGAGTGCGTCGGCCCCGCCTTCCACGAGCACGCGCACCATTTCGATATCGCCAGACTTCGCGGCCCGCAACAGCGGCGTCGTCCCTGCGCCGAGCGCGCCGTCGCCCTGCGTATGCGTCCGCTGCATGATCGCCTTCGTCAGCTGCGCATTCGGATCCGCACCCGCCGCCAGCAGAGCCTTCGCCACGTCGACAGCCGTCATCGACCCCACCGCCGGCGGCGTGCCTCTTCCATGCCCGACGGCCAACCGGTGCATATCCACCGCCGCATAGAGCGCCCCCATGCCGGCGTCCTTGTCGACGAGATTGGGATCAGCGCCCGCCTCGATCAACATCGCCGCAAATTCGTAATGTGCATTGATGATTGCGATTACGAGCGCCGTCGCGCCGTCCGGATCCTGGAGGTCGAGATCGGCGCCGGCCTCGATGAGCGCCTTGCCGGCCTCGAGCGAGTTCTCGCGCGCCGCGTACATCACGGGCGTCCACTCGCCGAGCGGCAGGACCGACTGCCCGAGCCGGCGCGACTGATATGTCATCGCCGCCGAGCGCGCGTCGATGCCCGCGCCATGCGCTACGAGCACGCGCACCGCATCGGCATGATCCTCGACCGCCGCCGCGATGAGCGCCGTCTCGCCGTACCAGGCGTCGCGCGCTTCCACGTCGACGTCGTGCGCAAGCAGCGCCTCGAGCACGGCCGCAGTGCCCGAGCGCGCGGCCGTCATCAGAATTGTCTCTCCTTCGGGCAGCACGCGACCGGCGTCGGCGCCTGCTTCGAGCAATGCCGTCACGGATTCTGCGAAACCGCCGTCGGCCGCAGCCTGCAAGGGCGTCATCCCATAGCGATTCGCCGCATTCGGATCGGCACCGGCCTCGAGCAGTGATTCGACGAGCGCGGCGTCGCCCCCGTAAGCAGCCCAGTGCAGCGCCGTCGTGCCGTCGTTCTCGGCAGCGCGGACGTCCGCTCCCTGCTCGACGAGCGCCATCGCCGTGTCGTGATCGTTGACGCGGGCGGCCTGGAGCAATGGTGTGAGATCCGCGCGCTCCTCGGCACGGGCGGAAGCGCCCAGTAATGCAGATCCCAGAAGAATCGGCGCGACGAGTAAACGAATGCGACGCGCGAAACCCCTGCGCCGCTCCCGCGCCATCGCTCTAGACCTCGAAGCGCCCGCTGCTGTCGCCGAAGTGATCGAGCTCGAGGCCGTACTTTCCGGCAATGCCGGCCCAGAGATCTCCGATCCACGTCCACTCGGGTGCGACGACGAAGCGATCCCCCTGCATCTTGCCGTGCAGTCCGCCGACCAACGCGATGGGCAGCGGATACGAATCGTGCGCCTGCCCGTCGCTCATGCCCGTGCCGTAGGCGATCAGCGAATGGTCGAGCACGGAGCCGTCGCCCTCGGGCGAGTTCCGCAGCTTCTCGAGAAATTCCGCATAGAACGTCGTGAAATAGGTATTGATCTTCGCGTGCTGTTCCATGCTCTCGGGCTGGCGCGCGTGATGCGATGTGTCGTGATGCGTCTTGCTCATGCCGAGCCCCGGATACGTCCGCTGGCTCGCCTCGCGCCCTGTCATGAACGTGAACACGCGAGTCAGATCCGCCTGCCAGGCAACGGCGAGCAGATCGAACATTACGCGCATATGGTCCTCGAACTCCTGCGGGATGCCGACCGGCGCATCGATCGTCGCGACGTCGCTCGTATTGCTCGCTTCCACGCGTTCGATGCGACGCTCGATCTCGCGCAGATTCTCGAGATAGTCAGCGAGCCGACTCCGATCCGCGGCGCTCACCGAACCCTGGAGCGCGCGCGCCTCGTCGGCAATCGAATCGAGGATGCTGCGATCCTCCTGCATGCGACGCAGCCGCTGCTCCGCCGTGCCTGCGCGCCCGAACAGCCGCTCGAAAGCGACGCGCGGATTGATCTCCATCGGCAGGCCCTGGCTCTCCGAGGCCCAGGCGATCGTGTTCATGTAGGTGCAGCTGTAGCCCGGCACGCAGCCGCCGATGTAGCCAGCGAAATCCTCGGTCGCGTATTCGAGCGAGGGGAAGGGCGTTTCCTGACCGATGTGCTTTGCGAGCACCTGGTCGAACGAGATGCCGGCGCGGATGTCCTCGGCCTCGGTGGGCTTCGCGATCGCACCCGAGAGCCAGCCGGCCGAGCTCACGGCGTGGTCGGTGACGTCCCGGCCACCGGCACGCGAGATGTTGCCGATGACGGTGAGCTGGTCGCGGAACGGCGTGAGCGGTTGCAGGATCGGGCGGATGTCGAGCGCGCCGGCCTCGCCCGCGGGGATCCACTGCGGGACCGAATGGGCGATGGGGCAGCCGTTCGGGATGTAGATGGCGCCGAAGCGCATGGGCGCCGCCAGGTCCTGGGCACGGGCCCGCGCCGGAATCATCGATTCGAGCAAGGGCAAGGCGATGGTCGAGCCGAGGCCCTTGAGAACCGTACGTCGCGGCAATGACCGGTTGGCGATGAATCTCACTGGAGGCCCCCGAAAACGCCGCCCGACACCGGGTGCGACGAGGTCGAGTATCCCACGGACGGCCAGCCCGGCGAAGGCCCGGAGTCCCCGGAATCCTCAAGAGACCGGGCGACGCGCCACCCCGGAACTGTGAACTGTGACCGGCGGCCGGACGGGGCCCCGGCCAGGGCCTAGCATTCTTTCGATGGGACGGGCTTCGCATGGCGTACGCTCGGCCGGGGTGCTTTTCGCCCTCGGCGCAGGCGTTCTGTTCTCGTTGTCCGGCTGCGCCCTGCTCGGGCCGTCAACGGAGCCCGTGCCGGTTCTCGAGGGGAGCATTCCCGAGCCAATCGTCAGCGCCCCGGTCGAACCCGCTCCCGAACCCGTCGTCATCGAGCCCGTCGAAGCTCCGCCACTCGTCGTCGAGCCGCCCGTCCAGGTATCTGGCGCCACGGTGGCCGTCCTGTACTCGGGCAATACATCGATACAGCTCGCCATCGCCGATCGAATCGAACACCGTCTCGGAGGTTCGGACTGGGCTGTCCACCGCATCGATGTCGACCGCCTCGACCTCGCCACCCCCGTTGAAACCACGATCGAATGGGGCGTCAGCATGATTGCCGCCATCGGACCCGACGCGCTCGCGATGGCGCGGCAGCGTTTCCCCGGCGTCGACATCGTCTTCTGTCAGGTACTCGACGCCGGCGCCAACCAGGATGCAGCCGGCACGCAGATGATTCGCTCCGTGGCCGCGATGCCGCCGGTGAAGCTTCAATTCTCGGCCTGGGCGGCGCTCGATCCGAAGCTCGAGCAGATCGGCGTGATCACGAGCGCCGCTTACGCAACGAAGCTGGCCGATGCCGTCGCGGCGGCCGAAGCGATCGGCGCGCGGCTCGATCACCGCATCTCGAATTCCGATCGCGAGACTCTCTATATCTTCCGCCGGCTCGCACCCGAAATCGACGGGCTCTGGCTTGCGCCCGACAGCACGATCCTGAGCGGAGCCGTGATCGGCGAGATTCTGGATCTCGCGGCCGAGCTCGACCTCGGCGTGCTCGTGTTCAACGAGGGACTGCTCGCGCGCGGCGGCCTGCTGAGCGTCCTCGCACCTGAGGAGCATGTCGCGGCTCTCGTCATTGATGCGCTCGGGGCCCTTCGTTCACGCTCCGAGGCATCGCCGCCGCGCGAGGTCGCGCTCAGCGAAGGCGCCGTGCACGTGAATACTGCGGTCGCGGCAGCGCTCGGCCTGCCGCCGCCGCCCGCAGCCGAATGGGTGATCCGTGAGTGAAGACAAGGGTCGCGTCAGCGGCCCGCCGTCGTCGAGCCAAGACAAGGGTCGCGTCAGCGACCCGCCGTCGTCGGCAACTGACCCGGATGAGCGCCATCCTCGCCTCGTCGGCGAGGTGCTGCTCTGGCAGCTCGCCGTGGCCGTCGCCGTCGGCCTCGCGGCCCTGATCGGTTTCACCGTCATCACGAGCACCGTCGTCGAGGCGAATCTCCTGCGCTGGGCCTCGACCTGGGCCGATCAGCTCGACGAGCTCGGTGCGCCGCTCTACGTCGGCGACGAAACCGCGGCACTCGTCGATCTCGACCGCTTCATCGCGAGTTACCCCGAGGTCGTGCAGGTGGCGCTCTACTCGCCGGACGGTGTGCGCATCGTCGCGGTCGACAATGGCGGGGATGGGATCGCGCCGCTGCCCGCGCTCGATACGACGACGATCGCCGCGCTCGCTCCGCTCGCGACGCAGATGCCGCCGGGCGTGCTGACCGAGGAGCTTGGGCGCAGGCGCTTCCTGTTGCACGGCCCGATCATCGTCGAATCGCTCGCCGGCACCGATCTTCTCGACTTCAATCCCGTCACGGCCCATGGCACTACCGAAGTCATCGGCTTTGTCAGCGTCGAGCTCGATTTTTCGGCCTACTTGAGCGCGCTCTGGCCGCGACTCCTTGCCGGCGCCGCGGTGATTGCCGTGTTGATTTTCGCCGGCTGGCTCGTGAGCCGCGTGCTCCTCAAGCGCGCCCTCGCGCCTCTCGCCGGACTCGAGCACCCGCTCCAGCAGATCGGCCGCGGCGAGATGGACGTCGAGCTGCCCAAGCCGCGACACCGCGAGCTCGCGACGATCGTCCGCGTGCTCCGCGAGACCGTCGACGCGCTCAAGCAACGCGAGAGTCGACTGCTCCGCCTCGCGAGCCGCGACGCGCTCACGGGCCTGTTCAATCGCTACCGCCTCATGGAGGAGCTGGGCGCGGAGGTCGAACGCTGCCGCGGCGGCGGGCGCACGAGCGCGCTGCTCTTCATCGACCTCGACCAGTTCAAGTACGTAAACGACACCGGCGGGCACGCGGCCGGCGACAATCTGCTGGTCACCGCCGCACGGCAGATTCTCGCAACGGTGCGCGAGCAGGATCTCGTCGCCCGCCTCGGCGGCGACGAGTTCATCGTCGTGCTGCGCGACATCGCGCGCCGCGACGCGCGCAAGGTCGCCGACCAGGTCCTCGAGGCGATGCGCCGCGTCACCCACACCGAGGGCGATCGGGTATTCAACCTGCAGTGCAGCATCGGCCTCGCCTATATCGGCAGCTCGCGCCACGGCTCCGAGGAAATCGTCACCCACGGCGATCTCGCCTGCCAGGCCGCCAAGAGGCGCGGCCGCAACCGCGTCGAGGCCTATCGGATTGCAAGCCGCCAGGATGTGCGGATGGCCGAGGACGTGCGCTGGATGCAGCGGATCCGCGAGGCTCTCGACGGCGATGCCTTCGTGCTGCACTTCCAGCCATTGATGCACGTTGCGACCGGCGAAATCGATCACTACGAGGCGCTGCTCCGCATGCGGACGGACAACGGGCTCGTAGGCCCTGCGACCTTCCTGCCGGCGGCCTCGCGCTTCGGCCTCATGACAGCTATCGACCACTGGGTCATCGAGCGCGGCATCCGCACCCTCGCCGAGCTCGGGTCAGGAGAAAACGCCAAGCTCAGGCTCTCGGTCAACGTCTCGGGCTTCGCGCTCGAGGAAGCGGATCTCGTGCCGCGTATTCGCGCCATGCTCGCCGAGCACAACGTCCCTGGCGACCGCCTCGTACTCGAGCTCACCGAGCACATCGCCGTCCGCTTCGCGAGCGAGACCGACGACCGCCTGCAGCAATTGCGGTCGCTCGGCCTCGCGATCGCCATCGACGATTTCGGCACGGGTTACAGCTCCTTCAGCTACCTGAAACGCCTGCCCGTGGACTATCTCAAGATCGACGGCAGCTTCGTGCGCCACCTCGCCCGCGACAAGGTCGACCAGGCGATGGTCCGCATGACGGCCGAGCTGGCGCGTGAGATCGGGCTCAAGACTGTCGCCGAATACGTGCAGAGCGAGGCGGCCATGAAGTACATCCGCAAGTTCGGCATCGACTACGCCCAAGGCTCCTACGTCGGCCGCGCAATGCCGCGAATCGGCGTCATGCCGCAGCTCGCCGAGGCCTAGCGGTTTCGCTGTCGCGCGGCGGGTAGCCGCGCTGCGGAACTCGCCTGAGCGGGCCATGTTGACACTCTCGCCTGAGGCGCTGGTGCTGGAGGACCGGTTCCCTTCGGCGAACTCGGATCTGCGAGGGCGTCGAGCGCTGCTACGTACGCGGCGGCATCGGCGACGCAACGTGCACGCGACCTCTGCGCGACGCCTGAGCTCGGCACTGCGCCAGTCGAATACGAGCCTGCGACAGTGCAGGTCGGGAGTGTCAATAGGGGTCGCGAGGGCGAGTTCCGCAGCGCGCCTACCCGGCGCGCGAGGACTGTCTGAGCCAGCGCGACCCCTATTGATGCTCCCGACCGGTCAGTCCGCGCGACCCCTCGTGACGCTCCCGACCGGTCAGTCCGCGCCCTGACTCCGCATCCGGAACGGCGCGCTCGCAACGATGCCCTGCACTATCGCCTCGAACCGATAGTCGTCGCCCGCCGCCTCGCGCAGGATCCCGCGAATCACCGGCATGTCGCTGTGGCTCAAGCCACGCCCGAGCGCGTAGATCATGAGCTTCTCAGTCACCGTCGACGCGAACGCCTCCGGCTCCGCCACGAGCGCATCGCGCAACTCCGTCACGCCGTTGATCGGCGTGCCGTCCGCGAGCGCACCCTGCGCATCGACCGCGCGCCCCGCGTCGAGATCCCGCCAGCCGCCGACGGCATCGAAGTTCTCGAGCGCAAATCCGAGCGGATCGATGAGGCTGTGACAGCCTGCGCAAGCGGGCATCTCGCGATGGGTCTCGAGCCGCTCGCGCATCGTCTTCGGCGCGATCGCGGCCACGACCTCGAGATCGGGCACGTCGGCGGGCGGCGCCGGCGGCGGCGAGCCGAGCAGGTTCTCGAGCAGCCACTTGCCGCGCAGCGACGGCGCCGTACGGTCGGCATGCGAGGTCGCCATCAGGACGCCGCCCTTGCCGAGCAGGCCGCGACGCGCGTCGAGCTCGGGCCCCAGAGGCACGCGCTGGAATGGGCTGCCGTAGATACCGGGGATGCCGTAGTGCCGCGCGAGGCGCTCGTCGACGAAGGTGTAGTCGGCCGTGAGCAACTCGATGAGGCTCCGGTTCTCCGTGACGATGCTCATGAAGAACAGCTCGGCCTCGCGCTTGAAGCCCTGGCGCAGGTTGTTGTCGAAGTCGGGATAGAAATCCGTGTTCGGCCGGATCGTGTCGAGGTTGCGCAGATGCAGCCACTGCGCGGCGAAGTTTTCCGCCAGTGCCGAGGCGCGCGGATCGGCGAGCATGCGCCGAACTTCGCCCGCGAGCACGTCGGGCTCGCCGAGCCGGCCTGCCGCCGCGAGATCGATCAGCGCGTCGTCGGGAAGGCTGCTCCATATAAAGAAGGAGAGCCGCGTCGCGAGCTCGAGATCGCTGACGGCATAAGCCTCGCCGGGTGCGAGGCCGGGCGGATCCTGCTCGACGCGGAACACGAACGACGGGCTCGTGAGTATCCGGCGTAGCGCGAACTGGATGCCGGTCTCGAAGCTGCCGCGCGCGCGGGCCTCGTCGAAGAACGGCATGAGCCGCTCGATATCCACCTCGTCGACGGGCCGGCGATAGGCCACGCTCGCCAGGCGGCCGAGGATCTCGCGGGCGCAAGGCGCCTCGTCCATGCGAGACAAGGGCCGCGCCAGCGGCCCGCCGTCGTCGGCGTCCTGCGTGTTCTCGGGCCGGCACGAAAATATTCGCGCACGCGACAGGGTGCTGCCCGCGCCCGTGGGAGCGAATGGGCCCGCAACCGTCATCGACTCGATGTGCGGTCGGCCGTCGGAAGCATAGGTATCGGCATTGCTGCGATCGAATGGCCGGAGCCGCTCCGTACCCGCGCCGATCTTGCGGATGAACGTGGCCGTCACGGTGTGCTCGCCAGCGCTGACCGGCGCGCGCACGCGCAGCCGCGCGTCGGTCGCGTCCGACCGGTCGGTGACGATCGTGCCTTGCGGCATCTCGGGCTCATGACCCTGGCCGATGCTCTCGAGCAGGATCTGCACGCCGTCTACGGCGAATTCGACCTGATGCGAATGATGCAGGCCGCGGATGCCCTCGAGGTTGTTGCGCACGAGCTCGACGCTGAACTCGTACTCGCCATCGAGCGGGAAGTTGTAAGTGACGGCGAGACCGCCGACGGTGCCGAGCGGCAAACCCTCGCCGTGATGCGTCTGCGACTGGTCGCCGGGCAGGATCCAGGTCTTTGAAGAGAGCGGCGTCTCCGGATCTCCGATGGCGAGCGCGCTAACCCTGTCGGCCGCGGCGAGATAACGCTCGAGCAACGCCGGCGAGACGCCCAGCAGATCGCCGATGTTGTCGAAGCCGAAGGCCGCGTCGTCGGGCGGCAGCAGCTCGGCGACGTCGATGTCGAGGCCGAGCAGATCGCGGATCGCGTTGCGGTACTCGGCGCGGTTGAGGCGGCGCAACACCGGCAGGCCGGGATCGAGCGTCGCTGTCGCATCGAGCTGGTTCTCGAGCGAGGCGACGAGGTCATCGTAAGTCTCGTCGTCCGGCCGTAGCGGCGCATCCTGCGGCGGCATCGCACCGCTGCGCAGTTTGCGCACAACGGCTTCCCAGGTTTCCGGAGCGCTCTCGACATGCGCCGCATCGAGCGCCTCTAAATCGAGCTCGCCCGCAAGATCGACGGGATTGTGGCACTCGACACAGTACCGCTCGACCGTGGCCGTGAGCTCGTCCCCGGACATGCCGCCCGGACCACAGCCCGCGAGGAGTAGGAGCGCCGCGGCGATCGTCAGGCAACTGATTGTGGTCGAGGCGCGCAACATCGGAATCGGGCGATTTTGCACGAAATTCCCTGTGACTGGCAGCAACCTCTCAGGCGAGAGTGCCAACAGGGGTCGCGAGGGCGAGTTCCGCAGCGCGCCTACCCGGCGCGCGAGGACTGTCTGAGCCAGCGCGACCCCTGTTGGCGCTCTCGCCGTGCGACAATGCCGCCTACATCCCGACGCTACGCCGCCTGAGCCACGCGACAAACGGCGCCACGCATCCGAGCGCCAGCGGCGCCAGCGTCCACCACGACCCAATCATCGCGAGATAGCATGCGCCCGCGATCGCGACCGCGCCGAAGACCTCGAGAATATTGAGGAACACGTTCTGCTTCTGGCGCAACTTGAGATCCCGCTGCCCCGTCGGCTTTCCCCCCCAGACCTGGATCACCGCCGAGGCCGACACGGCAAGGACGACGAACACGATGAAGACGGGTGCCAGCAGCGGGGCGCGCAACAGATAAAACACGACGAACGGCACGGCGAGGACTGCGACTGGCAGGACTGCGGCCAACGCCTTGAGCCAGCGCACTCCATTGCGGTTCACGGGCGCACTGCCGATCAGGTCCAGCGCCTCCTCGCCCGCGATCGTGATCCAGGCGAGATTTCCGGTCAGGTTGGAGAACAGAAGCAACAAGGCTGGCGCCATCGTCAGCAGAACCTGGCCGTTCCGCAGCAGGATGAAAAATATCGGCACCAGGTACAAACCCTGCAGCAAGGTGTTGGCGATCAGATTGGGATCCCTGGCAATGAGCCTGAGCTCCTTGCGCAGAATATTCCGCGCGAGACCACGCTGGAATTTCGCGGTCTCCACCGTCCGGGCCGGACGCGCGCGACTAGTCACCGACTGCTGCGTTCCCTCGACGAAGACCTTGCTCGTCGAGCGGATGACGACGATGAACAGTCCCGTGCCTGCCACGAGGACTGCAGCCAGCGGCAGCGGATCGCCGAACAGCGCGCGCAGCGGCCACCAGAGCAAGCTGTCGGGGCCGAGCCACGAAGAATTGACGAGCTCCGTGAGCTGGTTGACCTGCGCGACCTGGGGCTCGCCGTTATCCCTCGACAGAAAATTGACCGTCTGGAATCCGAGGAACAGCGCCGCGCCGATCACCGCGCCGAGAATCTGTGCCGCGACGCGCGCGCGGCGCGCGCCGAGCCAGCGCACGAGCTGCAGCGTCAGCGCGAAGGCAATCCCGGCGATACCGAGCCCGATGGCGGCCAGCGTCGGGTAAGCCGCAATGAGGCCCCACTGTCCAGCGAAGATTCCCGCGTGCGCCAACGGGGTGATGAAGATCGCAGGTAGCGCGATCGCGCTGGCGGCGACGCCGACGCCGCGGGCGGCGAATATCGTGTGAGCCGGCAAGGGCGAGGAGATCAGCAGATCGAGGTCGCCGCGGTCATACAGCGCATTGACCGCGAGAATCACGGCCGAGGACAGCACGAGCGTCAGGCCGACCAGGATGATGAAGCCGGGAACGACAATGGCGGGGCCGTCGAGCGCCTCGAGCGTGAGGTTCCGCATCAATTGATATGCCGCCAGATGGAAGACGAGCCAGAAGAATCCCACCGCGATCACGAAGATCAACGAGGTCTGGCTGAAACCTCGCCAGGCGAGCTTGAGCTCGTGCCTGAGCAGCCAGGATGGCGATCCGGGACGCAAGCGCACTCAGTTACCGGTGGAGCGCGTGAGTTCGAGGAACACATCCTCGAGCGTCGCCGCACCGCTCGAGTTGGCGCTCGCGCGAAGCTCCTCGAGCGTGCCGTCGGCGATCACGCGACCGCGATTGATGATGCTGATGCGTTCGGCGAGACGCTCGGCGACTTCGAGAATATGCGTCGTCAGGATCACGGTCTTGCCGGCGCGGACCCGGTCGAGCAGCAGATCCTTGACCTGACGCGCGGTCGCGGCGTCGAGGCCCGTCAGCGGCTCGTCGAGAATCATGACGTCGGGTTCGTGGATCAGCGCGCCCGCGAGCGCGAGCTTCTGGCGCATGCCGCGCGAGAAGCCCTCGATCTTCTCGCCGCCCTTGGAATCGAGATCGAGCCAGCGCAGCAGCTCCTTGCCGCGGGTTGCCGCCTGATCCATGTCGATATTCCAGAGTCCGGCGACGAACTCGAGATACTCGAGCGGATAGAGCTTGCCGTAGAGCAGCGGATCGTCGGGCAGGAAGGCGAGCCGGCGCTTGGCCTCCATCGGCTCGACCGCGAGGTCATGGCCCATGATCTTGACCGTGCCTGCGTCTGGCTTGAGGAGACCGGCGACGATGCGCAACGTCGTCGTCTTGCCCGCGCCGTTTGGCCCGAGCAACGCGCGCAGCTCACCGCGCGGGATCGTCAGATCGAGATCGTCGACGGCGCGCGTATCGCCGAAGCGCTTGCTGAGCTTCCAAATCAAGAGCGCTGCTGATGTGGTGTCGGTCATAGGCAGCCTAGTCCGCCGGCTCGATGACGAGCAGTGCACCGTCGGCCTCGTCGGTCAGCAGATAAAGGAGCCCATCCGGCCCTTCGCGAACGTTGCGGATCCGCTGATGCAAGTCGCCGAGCAGTGACTCGCGCCGGATCTCGCCGCCGTTCTCGGCGAAGACGATGCGCTCGAGCCGGCCCGTGCGGGGAATGCGTCCAACCGTCATCGCGCCGACGAACAGATTGCCGCTCCACTGGGGAATCCGCGCGCCGCTGTAAAACTCGAGGCCGGACGCCGCAATCGACGGCACCCAGAAGGCAACGGGCGCGACAAGATCCGCTCGCCAGGGCTGCGGCGCCGCGGGTAGCCCGCTGTAGTCGCGCCCGTAAGTTACGAGCGGCCAGCCGAAGTTCTTGCCGGCCTCGAGCACGTTGACCTCGTCGCCGCCTTGCGGACCGTTCTCGGTCTCCCAGAGCGCGCCGGTTTCGGGATGCCAGGTGAGGCCCATCACCGTGCGGTGCCCGGTCGAGTAGATCTCAGGCAGCCAGGCGTCGTTGCCGACAAAGGGATTGTCGGCCGGAACGGTGCCATCGTCATTGAGCCTGAGAATCTTGCCGACGTGCGAGCGCTGGTTCTGCGGCGAGTCGGGATCGCGCCGGTGCGAGGAGCTCACGTAGAGCGTGCCGTCGTCGGCGAACAGGATTCGCGAGGCATCCCCACCCGTGAGCTCGCGCCAGGCATCGGCTTCGAAGATCTCTTCGACGTCGGCGAGGCCTGCGTCCGTCAGACGGCCGCGCAACAACGCTGTCGTAGCCCAATACGTCTCGCTGCCGTCGGGATGATTGCCGCGCTTGATGTAGGTGAGATAGACGAGGGCGTTGTCCGCAAAATCCGGATGCAGCGCGATGTCGAAGAGCTTGTCGATGGGAAAACCGTCGAGACCCGTCAGAGGCGTCGGGTCGAGCACGCCGGCTCGCACGCGTCGCAGCTGTCCCGCACGCTCGGTGATCAGCATGTCGCCTCCGGGCAGCCAGACCATGCCCCAGGGATTGCGCAATCCCCTGGTGACGATCGCGACGCGAATGTCGGTCCCGCCGTTCTCATAGGTCGTGAATTCCCAGGGCCCGTCGCCAAGTCGTGCGGGCTGCGCTTCCAGTCTCGGCGACGCAGCCAGCAGCAATCCGAGAGAGAGCGCGCTGCAGAGCGCGCTCAGACGAAGCTCAACGCGCATGCCACCACTCCCGCAGCGATTCGACGAGCCCGTCCGGCGCGAACTCGAGCACGAAGATACCGTTGAGCTCGACGGGCACGTCGCCCGACACCGAGCGAAAGCGCGCCGACCACTCCGCAATGCCGCTGCGATCGGATACCGCGAGGATCGTGAAGTCGAATTCGATGTCGGCCTGATCGGCCGTCACGGTCGCCCAGTAGCCCGCAATCGCCGTGCGCCCTCGGAGGGGCTCGGCGTGGGGCGTCTCGCGGTAAAGCGCGTCCGGCGTGAAGAGCTCCGCCGCAGCGGTGCCGTCTCGCCCTTCCCAGGCAGCGCCGTAAGACTGCAGCCAGCTGTCGAGCGCCGAGCGCTCGAGCGGCGGCTCGCCGCCGCCGCAGCCGGCGACCGGGAGCAGCGCGATAGCGATCATTATGGTGCGTAGACGCAGCATGTCGATGCCCTCCTCTGGTGCATCCTAGCGCAGAGCGGTACCGGGCCGGGACTGCTAGAATCCGGCCAGACGTTTCAATCAGGGGGATTCGCCATGCAGCAGGGTACGCAAGCCATCACTCCGGTCGCCGAGCTCGACGTCGACAGTCGCGCGGCTTTCATCTGGCGCGTTTACGCGCACGTCGCGCTCGCGATTGTCGCCTTCGCGGGTATCGAGTCCTGGCTCTTCAGTACGGGAAGGGCCGAAGCGATCGCCGCACGCATGTTGGGCACGAATTGGCTGCTGATTCTCGGCGCCTTCATGCTCGTGAGTTGGCTCGCTACCCATGTTGCGCTGCGCGTCGAGTCCAAGCCGCTGCAGTATCTCGCGCTCGGAGGTTTCGTCATCGCCGAAGCCATCATCTTCGTGCCGCTGCTCATGCTCGCGCTGCTCCAGGAGCCCGGCATGATCGAGAGCGCTGCGGGAATCACGCTGCTCGGCACGGGGGGCCTCACGGCGGTCGCCCTGATCACGCGCAAGGACTTCTCCTTCCTGCGCGGCATCCTGATGTGGGCCGGCATCCTCGCGCTCGTCGCGATCGTCGGCGGCGTGCTCTTCGGCTTCGAGCTCGGCACCTGGTTCTCGGTAGCCATGATCGGCTTCGCCGGCGCCGCAGTGCTGTACGACACCTCGAACATCATGCACCACTATCCGGAAGACCGGCATGTGGCAGCGTCGCTCGCGCTGTTCGCGTCGATCGCGCTGATGTTCTGGTACGTGCTCAGGCTCCTGTCGTCGAGAAACTGACGCTTGAATCTCCGCATGAGGCTCGATGGTCGCGAAGAATAGCGAGCTTTTTTCCGACTACGACTCAGGCGGCTACTACTGCGAAATGTTCGGGGCGCCGGCGGGGAGGCCGCCGGCGCACACCGATAAAATCCGGAAGCGCCTGGGCCGCCTCAAGGCCGCAACGCTGAAACGCCGCGCCAGCGCCACCGACCGCGAGCTCTTCAACCTCGGCATCACCTTCACCGTCTATTCTGAAAAGGACGCGATCGACCGCGTCCTGCCCTTCGACGTCATCCCGCGCATCATCTCGGCCGCCGACTGGAAGATCGTCGAGTCGGGCTGCATTCAGCGCGTCACTGCGATCAACAAATTCATCCAGGACGTTTACCACAAGCAGAAGATCCTGAAGGACGGCATCGTCCCGACCGAGCTCGTCACGGGCAACCCGAATTACCGGCGCGAGATGCACGGCATCGACCTGCCGTTTGGTACCTACGTGACCGTCGCCGGCATCGATCTGGTGCGCGACACCGACGGCCGCTTCAAGGTTCTCGAAGACAACGCGCGCACGCCGTCGGGCGTGTCCTACGTCGTCGAGAACCGGCATCTGATGCAGCGCGCCTTCCCGGACCTCACCGAGAAAATCGGCATCCGCCAGGTCTCGAACTACGGCATGAAGCTTCGCGAGGCGCTCGCGGAGATTGCGCCGCCCGGCGTGAAAAAACCGCGCATCGTGCTGCTCTCGCCGGGCGTGTTCAACTCCGCCTACTTCGAGCACGTCTTCCTCGCGCGCGAGATGGGCGTGCCACTCGTCGAGGGCCGCGATCTCATCGTCGACGGCGGCTACGTGCAGATGAAGACGACCGGAGGACTTCTCCAGGTCGACGTCATCTATCGCCGCATCGACGATAAGTTCCTCGACCCCGTGCAGTTCAATCCCGAGAGCATGCTTGGCGTGCGCGGGCTGTTCGAAGTCTACGCAACGGGACGGGTCGCGCTTGCAAATGCGATCGGCACGGGCGTCGCCGACGACAAGGCGCTCTATGCCTACATGCCGCGGATCATCCGCTACTACCTCTCCGAGGACGCAATCCTCGACAACGTCGAGACACACCTCTGCCGCGAACCCGAGGGTCTCGCGTACACGCTCGCGAACATGAACGAGCTCGTCGTCAAGCCCGTCGGCGAGTCGGGCGGCTACGGCGTCGTCGTCGGTCCGCGCGCAACGAAGGCCGAAATCGCCGAGGCGCGCGCGCGCATCGAGGCGAATCCGGCGAACTACATCAGCCAGACGATGGTCGGGCTTTCGGTTTCGCCGACGCTCGTCGGCAATCGCATCGAGCCGCGCCACGTCGATCTTCGCCCCTACATCATCACCGGCCGCAAGAGCTGGGTTCTGCCGGGAGGGCTCACGCGGGTGGCGCTGCGCAAGGGCTCGCTCGTCGTGAACTCATCGCAGGGCGGCGGCACGAAGGATACCTGGGTCCTTGAGTAGCCTGCTCGCACGCTTCGCCGAGAACAGCTTCTGGATCGCCCGCTACGTGGAGCGAGCCGAGAATCTCGCGCGCATCATCGACGTCACCGAGACGTTCGCGCGTGACGAGCACGGCGAGAGCGACTGGACGCCGGTGCTGCGCCTGCATCACGACGAGGAGAGCTTCACGGCGCGCTACGGCAAGGTCGACGCGGCCAACGTCGCGCGCTACTACATCATCGACGAGCAGAACCCGAATTCGATCCGCTATTCGATTCGCGCCGCGCGCGAGAATGCGCGCAGCATCCGCCACCTGATCAGCCTCGAAACCTGGACCCAACTCAACGTCTTCTACAACTGGATCGCCGGCCTGACGCGCCGCAATCTCAAGCTGGGCGATCTCTCGCGGCTCTGTGCCGAAATCAAGGAAGGCTGCCAGCTGCATTACGGCATCGCGGCGGGCACGCTTTACCGCGACCAGCTCTGGTCGTTCTATCGCCTCGGCACCTTCATCGAGCTCTGCGACCAGACGACGCGGCTCGTGGACATCAAGTACCACGCGCTCTTGCCGCGCGCCACTGACGTCGGCACGGCAATCGACGTCGCGCAGTGGAACGCGCTGCTGCGCTCGGCCTCCGCTTATCACGGCTACCGGCGCGTCTATCCGCAGGAGATGACGCCGGCCACGGTCGCGGGCTTCATCCTGCTCGACCCGCGCTTCGCGAGATCGATCCCGCACTGTGTCCGCGAGATTCGCAACAGTGTCACCGGACTGCTCGGCAACGCCGAGCTCAAGCACTTGAGCTTTGCGCCGAAGGCGCTCGACGAGCTTGGCGAGCTCGCGGGCTGGGATGTCGACAAGGTCATCGACTATGGACTGCACGAGTACGTCGACCGCGTGCAGCTCAGGCTCATCGAGCTCGGCGAGGCGATCGCCGACACTTTCTTCCTCGCGCGCTACTCGGCGGCCTGATTCCGCTGGCTCAGCGTGTGAGCAGTCGGGTTACATTGTCCCGAGACTGATGCCGAACGATTCCTCGAACAGAAGGTCGATTGGGGCCACAAAAACCCAGAGAACGGCCAGCATCACGGGATACGCCAGCAGGACGAAATGAAACGTCCTGATCCTGAGCGTCCAGCGAGCGTAGAAGAACCCGACGCACGCCCAGAACAGCAGCGCAACGACATAGGTGAATGCCCACCCGGATTCGTTCACGTATGCGCGCACGCCCACGACCATGTCGCCGGGGACCAGCACGGCAAGGCCCCATGGCCACAAGTAGTGGCTGAAAATGTTTTCAAACGGCAACACGGCCGGAACGACGATGGCGACGACGAGAGACATGAACAACAGCCAGCGCTGCGCGACTTTCGCCGTCGATCGTGGAGCCTGCGATACCGGGATAGCGGAAATTTGAACTACGCCTCACCCACCCAGCTGAATGGCACTATACGCTCACGGTTCTGATCGAGGAGATCCCCCATGCAACCACCGGAAGCCGCTACCCGCAGCCCCATGGGCTCGATTCTGGGCACCGTGCGTGTCGTCGCGGCCCTCGCCGTCATCGTCATCGCGACGCTGGCCGCCCTCGTCGTGTTCGAGGTACTTCCCCAGGAAGTCCTGTCGCGCGTGGCCACCAAGGTCCTGCTCGTCGGCGCAATCGCCATCGCTGCCGTCGGTATCGTGACGCTGCTGGTCCGCCCCCACGGTAACAACTAGGCCCCTCTGACCATGCGGCCGGCGGAACTTTTTCGCTCGGCTAGCCTCAGTGGGAGTGCCGCCCGGTAAAATACGGGTAGCGCCCTGGCAAAGTTTCGAAATTGAATACGCGATGATTCCTGCCCGCCTCAACAGGCTGTCACACTGTGTGCTGCTTGCCTTGGCCGCGCCGTCGGCGTGGGCCCAAGGTTCGGCCGTCCCCGAGGAGTCGCTGACCGAGGCCGCTGCCGGAGCCGAATCCGGCGCCGGTCCCGAGACCAGCATCGTGACCGAGGGGATTCGCATCTTCGAGCCGGGTTACTACGTCGAATTCGATCCGATCTCCGCCCGCGAGCTCGTGTTTCGCACGCCGGGCTTCAACATGCAGCAGGACGAAGGCGGCCGCGGCCTATCGGGCGTGCGCTCCAATATCCTGATCAACGGCATGCGGCCGCCGCCCAAGGGTCAGTCGGTCGAGCAGCAGCTGCGCGAGATTCCAGTCACATCGGTCGAGAGAATCGAGCTCATCGACGCCGGCGCGCGGCAAGACATCGACATGCAGGGCTATCCGCAAGTGGTCAACGTTGTCACTGTCGCCGACAAGCCGGCCTACTATGAGATCGTCACGCAGCTGCACCACTCGGGCACGGGCGAGCTCGATCAGGAGAACGCGAGCAATGCGGAGCTCGAAGGCGCGGGAACGTTTTCCGCGGGCGCGCACGAACTGACGGTGCGCGGCAATTACCGGAATCAGGATAACCAGAATCCTGGCGACTTTGTCGCGATCGACCCCGCAAACCCGGAGCAGCGAATATCGAGCGTCAACAAATGGGGACGCGACAATTACGGCCTGCGTTTCGCTGCCGATTTCGTGCTGCCGGCGGCGAGCACTTTCCAGCTCAATACGAATGTGAATTCGTTTGAGCAGGGATCCACGCCGCTCAATCTCGACGACGCCGGGGGCTTCGAACCGGTCAGCCAGACCTCGAGAAACCAGAACGACAATCGCGATTTCTCCGGCGAGTACTACCGACCCTTCGGCATGTCGAGCAACCTTCTGTTTGCCCTCGTCGACTCGAACTTCGAGGAGCAGAACGCATCCTCGCTGAGCGAGACCGGGCTCACGCGCTCGTCGGTCCGGGTCGGCGAAGGCGGCGAGTCGGCTGCTCGCGTGCTCGTCACTCAGAATCTCAACGAGCGGTTGACGGTCCGCTCGGAGGCGACGACGGCGTTCAACTTCTTCGAGGGCGGTTTCCGCCTCTTTGAGAACGGCGTCGAGATCCCGGTAGCGGGTTCGCAGAACCGCGTCGAGGAGGACCGCAATTCAGTCGAGGGCTCGGTCGACTGGAACCTCGGCGAGCACTGGATACTCCAGGGCAGCGCCGGCCTCGAGTCGTACGACATCACCTCGGCCAACGCGTCGAGCGGCAAGCAGACCGATCCGATGGGCATGTTCGCCGTCTCGTTCCGGCCGGAGCCGCGGACGACCTGGAAGCTCGAGTCGGTGCGCGAAATCGGGCAGCTGAGCTTCAATCAGTTTCTGGCCTCGTCGAACCTGTCCTCCGAAATCATCACGGCCGGCGCCACGGCGCTCGAGCCCGAGAGGTTTCGGCGTCACACCGCAAGTTACGACCGTCGCTTCGGCGACCGCGGCATGTTGCAGTTCTGGCTCTCGCGCCAGATCACCGACAATCCCGTGCGCCAGGTGGCGCTGACGGACGAGCTCATCGTCGCGCAGAACGCCTTTCCCGAGACGCGCGACAGCCTCGAGGGCCGCTTCGAGTTCCCCTTCGAGGGACGGGGTCGCGAGGACCTGATTTTCGCGATCAATGGCTTCGTCGGCGACTCCGAGACCATCGACCCGATCACTTTCGAGGAGCGCCCGGTCTCGGGCTACACGGAGCGCTGGCTCTCGATCGAAATGCGCCGCGATCCGGGCACGGGCCGCCTGTCCTGGGGCGCGTCGGTCTCGCGGCAGGTCAACGGCCTCGACTACGGCGTGCGCAGCATCGGGTCCCAGGAGACGAGCGAGGATTGGAATGCCTTCGTCGAATGGGAAGTCATCGACGACTTGCGGCTGCGGTTCAACGTCAACAGCCCGTGGTGGCGGGACGACAGCGAGACCTTCTACGACACGGTGCGCCAGCCCGGCCTCACGCCGTCGTTCCTTTCGACGGAGCGGGAGGAGGCCGACAGGCAGGCCTCGTTCACTGTCGACTGGCGGCGGCGCGAGAATTTCGAGATCCGCGCGAGCATCAGCACGCAACCCGAGGTTCGCAACGTTGAGACGCTGTACCCTTACGGCAGCCCGACCGGGACATCGCAGTCGGTGACCTACGCCGAGTCGCCGCAGATGACCGTGCGATTCCGCTACTTCCGGTAAAGGCAGGCTGGTTTACGCCTGCGGGGCGACTGGCACCGCCGCGACCGGGCTCACATCGACCCCGACGCTGACCTCGTGCGATCCGCCGCCGACGATGAAGCCGTTCGTCGGGCTCACGTCCGAATAGTCGCGCCCCCAGCCCGCCGTCACGTGCTCTTCGACGGGCATCACGCCGTTCGTCGGATCGAAATCGACCCAACCCAGGTCGCCGGCCCAGACCGAGATCCAGGCATGCGAGGCATCGGCGCCGACGAGCTTCGGCTGCCCCGGCGGCGGACGCGTCAGCAGATAGCCGCTGACGTAGCGCGCGGCGAGACCGAAGCTGCGCAGCGCCGCAATCTCGAGATGCGCAAAATCCTGGCAGACGCCCTTGCGGATCTCGAGCACGTGCGCGACGGGAGTCGAGACGTCAGATACTCCGCCCTTGTACTCGAACTCGTCGAAGATGCGCTCGGTGAGATCCATCGCTACCTCGAGTACGGGGCGGCTCGGCTTGAAGCTCGCGCGCGCATAGTCGCGAACGGCGGCGGCGGCCGCGATCTGCGGCGAGCCGTAGATGAACTGCTGCGCGCCGATCGCCTTGCCTTCGCCGCTCGCGAGCGCCGCGGCCACGCCCTCCCAGGACGGGCTCGCTCCGGGATTGACCGGCAAGGGCTGCGCCTGGATCTCGACGCGCGAGCTCGATTCGATCAGGAGCTCCTGGTGCGGCGCCTGGATCGTCAGGTGATGCGTGACATTGCCGAAATAATCCTCGTTGACCGTGAGCTGCGACGGCTCGGGCTCGACGGTCAGCGCGGCCGCGATGCGCCGCTGCCTCGACGTATTCCGCGGAATCAGGTGCAGCACGTGGTGCGCCTCGGTCACGAGCTGTTCGTAGCGGATCAGCGTGCGGTGCCGGACGTCATAGATCATGAATCGTTGCCGGAGCTCGGGCTTCCCGAAACGCGGGTCGCCTGCGAATGGCTGAAGAAGTGCTGCGTGATCAGGTCCGAGAGCTCGATCATGTCGCCCTCGATGCGCCGCGTCAGGCGCTCGAGCCGCGCGCGGTGCCCGCTGCGGCTCAGGGATTCGCCGACCGCATGCATGTCGGCGAGCTCGATTTCGTTTACGAGCTGCCGCGCGACACGCTGGTCGCCCGTCATGACGCCATCGGGGTCCGTATGCGGCAGGTGCCCGAGATGCTCGTCGATCGTCACGGCCTGGAACAGCACCGAGCGGGGGTTCGACTCGTCGGCAAGCACGAGGTCGAGCACGCGCGTCGTCTGCGGCGAGGCGTGATAGCGCCCGCGGTAGGTCATCTTGCTGTCGCCCAGCTCGAGCAGGAGGTCCAGGCCTCCGTCTTTCTCCGGGTCGCCCGGCACGACGAGCTGCTGCACCAGCCCGATCATCGTCCGCACGCGCTCGATGCGCCGGCCCATGTCGAGAAAGCGCCAGCCGTAGCCGCGCGTCATGTTCTCCATGCCCATGCCGCTGAAGGCCGCGAGGTATTGAATCAATCGATTCAACAGACGTAGCGCCCCCTCGATGTCGCGGCGCATGCCGAAGCCGTGGCTGCGCGGCACGTCGGTGAGCTCGGTGAGAATGCGGAACGCGTCGAACGACAGCCGCTCGCGTACGACCTCGGCCGTGCGCCGCACGTTGCCGAGCACCGTCGCGAGCCCGTCGCGCGAGTCGGCGTCGAACAACAGCGCCCAGAGCTCGGTCTGCACGGCGTCCCGTCCCGCCTGCGCAACGCGACGCGCGCGCCGCTGCGGCATGTGCTTGTTGGCGACGAGCAGCGTGACGATGCGGTCGAGCGAGACGGGACGACGCGTGTCGCCGCCCTCGCCCTCGAGCCGTATCACGAGGCTCCGCAGCAGCCGCACGGCGGCCTCGGCGCGCTCGGCATAGCGGCCGAGCCAGAACAGATTGTCCGCCGCGCGCGACGGCAGCTCGCGCGTGCTGCGCCGCACGCGATTGTCGCCCTGCCGCTGCGCCAGCAGGCTGAAGCCGTCGACGGGCTCGTTCGACAGCACCCAGGTGTCCTTGCTGATCTCGCTGTCGGCCTGGGCGCGACCGGGTGCGGCGACGACGCGCGCGAGTCCCCCGGGCATGACCGCGTAACCGTTGTCCGTCGCCGCGACGTAGAAGCGCACGACCACGGGAGCCGCCTGCAGATCGAGATTGCGACCGAGGATCGGGCTCTCGGACGCCTGCAGCGGCTCCTGCGCGACGAAGTCATGGCCCGACTGCTGGATCTGCTCGACGAGCGCCTCGCGGCTGATCGTCTCGCCGCGCGAGCCGACGCGGCCGTCCTTGCCGCCGACGAGCAGGCTCCGCGTCGTCGAGATGCGGCGCAGGATCAGCCGGTCGAGATTGGCAAGCACGTGCTCGCGCTCGCGCTCCTGGCCGCACCACCAGGTCGCGATCGAGGGCAGCAGCAGGTCTTCGCTGAAGTAGTAGCGATTGAGCCCTTGCATGAAGCTCAGGAAGGCATGGCTCTCGACGAGGCCGGAGCCGAGCGCGTTCGCCATCGTCACGTTGCCGGCGCGCGTCGCCTGCAGCAAGCCCGGCACACCAATCAGAGAATCGGTGCGAAGCTCGAGCGGGTCGCACATCTCGCCGCGGATCGTGCGCAGGATGAGATCGACGGGCAGCAGTCCCTCGACGGTCTTGAGGAAGACGCGATCGTCGCGGACCGTGAGATCCGAGCCCTCGACGACGTTGTAGCCGAGATAGCGCGCGAGATACGCATGCTCGAAATAGGTGGTCTTCCCGGGCCCGCGCGAGAGATAGACGGCGAGCGGATTGTCGCGATTCGGCAGCGCAAGGAAATGCTCGTTGAAGTCGCGGAAGAATCCGGCCTGCCGGCGCACGTTCTGCGACGCGAAGAGCTCGGGCAGGCAACGCGAGGTGACGACGCGATTCTCGAGCGCGAAGCCCGCACCCGAGGGCGCCTCGCTGCGGTCGCTCAAGATCCACCAGCGACCGTCGGGCGAGCGTGCGACGTCGAACGCCGTGAAATGCAGGTACCGATCGTCCTTGATCTTCGTCCCGACGCAGGGTCGCAGGAACTGCCGGTTGCTGAAGACGACGCTCGGCGGCAGCACGCGATCCGCGAGCACGCGTTGCGGGCCGTAGAGATCGACGAGCAGGCGATTGAGCAGCCGCGCGCGCTGGACCAGGCCCGCCTCGAGCGCCTGCCACTCTTCGGGCGAGATCAGCATCGGCACCATGTCGAGCTGCCAGGGACGGACGCTGCTGCCCGCTTCGCCGCCGGCGACGAACGTCACGCCGTTCTCGTGCAGCTGCCGCTCGGCCGTCTCGCCGAGCTCCTTGCGCTCGGCCTTCGACATTCGCGCGAAGGCCTCCATTACGGGCCGCCAGACCGGTCGCAGCTTGCCTTCGGGGCCGACGAGCTCGTCGAACGAGGCCGCGTCAGGTGCGTACGTCGACAGCAGGCTCTCGAGAGTGACCGTGGCGTCCGCCGTGTCGTTTTGCGTGCTCATGCGGAAACCTTGTGCGACCAGCGCAGATCGAGCGTCAGCGGAAACTCGGGGCGCTGCAGGGGGCGCGGCGGCGGCGAGCTGCCGGGCGCATGCCCCGACGGGAAAAAGCGCGCGAGTCGCCGGCTTTCCGCTTCGTAGCTGTTGACCGGGAAGCTCTCGAAGTGCCGCCCGCCCGGATGCGCAACGTGATACGTGCAGCCGGCAACGGCGCGACCCGTCCAGCGATCGTAGAGATCGAAAACGAGCGGCGCGTCGACCGGGATTGTTGGGTGCAGGGCCGCAGCCGGCTGCCAGGCGCGGAAGCGCACGCCGGCGACGAACTCGTCCGCGCGTGCCGTCGGCGCGAGTGGCACGCGCCAGCCATTGCAGCCGAGCTCGAAGCGATCGCCATTGAGCCCGCGTACGCAAACCTGCAAGCGCTCGACCGAGGAATCGACGTAGCGCACCGTGCCGCCGACCGCGCCCTCTTCGCCGAGCACGTGCCAGGGCTCGAGCGCCTGCCGCAGCTCGATTTCGACGCCCTGATAACCGACGCGTCCGTAGAGCGGAAAGCGGAACTCGTGGTGCGGCGCGAACCACTCGAGCTCGAGCGGATAGCCGTGCGCGCGCATATCGGCGACGACGTCGGCGAAATCCTGCCAGACGAAGTGCGGCAGCATGAAACGGTCGTGCAGTCGCGTGCCCCAGCGCACGAGGTCGCCGGAATACGGCTTTCTCCAGAAACGCGCGACGAGGGCAAGCAGAAGCAATTGCTGCACGAGGCTCATTCTCGCATGCGGCGGCATCTCGAAGGCGCGGAATTCGACGAGGCCGAGCCGCCCTGTCGGACCGTCGGGCGAAAAGAGCTTGTCGATGCAGATCTCGGACCGGTGGGTGTTGCCGGTCGAGTCGACGAGCAGGTTGCGGAACAGCCGGTCGACGAGCCAGGGAGGCGTCGGCGCGGAACGCGCGGCGAGCTGCGTGAAGGCGAGCTCGAGCTCGTGGACCTGGTCGTGCCGCGCCTCGTCGATGCGCGGCGCCTGGCTCGTCGGTCCGATGAAGAGGCCCGAAAAGAGATAGGACAGCGACGGATGGTGTTGCCAGAAGGCAATCAGGCTCGCGAGCAGGTCGGGCCGGCGCAGGAACGGGCTGTCCGCGGGATGCCGCCCGCCGAGCACGACGTGGTTGCCGCCGCCCGTGCCCGTGTGCCGGCCGTCGAGCATGAACTTCTCGGTCGCGAGCCGCGTGTGGTGCGCGTCCTCGTAGAGTCCCTCAGTGATCGCGACCATCTCGTTCCAGCCCGCGGCCGGCTGGACGTTGACCTCGATGACGCCGGGGTCTGGCGTCACCTTGAGCATGTTGAGTCGCGGATCGCGCGGCGGCTCATAGCCTTCGAGCCGGACCGGCAGCTCGAGCTCCGCGCTCGTGTCCTCGATTGCCGCGACGAGATCGAGATAATCCTCGACCTCGGCGACGGGCGGCATGAAGACGTAGATCTGGCCGGAGCGCGGCTCGACGGCGAGCGCGGTGCGGACTCGCCCTCCGGCGCCGACGTCGGTCGACTGGCCGGCGACGGTCTGCGCCTTGTCGTCCTCGAGCTGGCTGCGCCGATACGGCTGCAGCGCGGGGTCGGGCGGCGGCAACTCGGGTCGCTCCGCCATCGGGTCGCCCGGCAGCACGTGGGGATAGTCGAGCGGCGCAATGTACGGCAGCGATTGCAGCGGCAGCCGGAAGCCGACCGGCGAGTCGCCGGGCAGCAGGAAGATCTTCTTTGCGCGCGTGCTCCAGCGCTCGCTGACCCAGCGGCGCGAGGCGTCGCGCGCATTCCAGCGCTGCAGTGGCAGTACGCAGCCGACGGGCTGGTCGAGACCGCGCTCGAAAACGCGCGCGAGGCGCGCCCGCGCCATGGGATCGTCGAGCTTGTTGTCGCCCGCTTCGAGGTTCTCGGGCAGCTTGCGTTCCTGGTTCAGGAAATGCCAGGGATCCTCGTATACGGGGACGACGCAGTCGGCCTTGACGCCGACGCGCTTGGCGATGCCGCGGAGCAGCTTCTCGGCGCTGGCGGGGTTCCCGGCCTGGCTCGGCTCCTCGCTCGCGATGCGTGCCGCGTCGGACCAGAGCGGCCGGTCGTCGCGGCGCCAGTACAGCGAATAGGCCCAGCGCGGCAGCTGCTCGCCGGGATACCACTTGCCCTGGCCGAAATGCACCATGCCGTGCGGCGCGAAGCGGTCGCGCAGGCGCAGGATCAGGTCGGCCGCGTAGCGCCGCTTCGTCGGGCCCGTCGCGGCCGTGTTCCACTCGGCCGCGTCGACGTTCTCGCTTGCAACGAACGTCGGCTCGCCGCCGATCGTGAGGCGCGCGTCGTGGGCCTTGAGCTCGGCGTCGATCGTCTTGCCGAGCGCGTCGATCGCGAGCCACTGCGCATCGCTGTAGGGCTTGGTCACGCGCGGCGACTCGGCGATGCGCGTGACCTTCATCGTGTGCCGGAAATCGGTCCGGCATTCCTCGATGGCGCCCGCAATCGGCGCGGCCGTGGCCGGATACGGCGCGCAGGCGAGCGGAATATGTCCCTCGCCCGCGAGCAGTCCCGAAGTCGGGTCGAGCCCGACCCAGCCGGCGCCCGGAATATAGGCCTCGGCCCAGGCGTGGAGGTCGGTGAAATCGACAGCTGTCCCGGTCGGTCCGTCGAGCGCCTTGACGTCGGCCGTGAGCTGGATCAGATAGCCCGAGGTGAAGCGCGCGGCAATACCGAGGTGTCGCAGCACCTCGACGAGCAGCCAGCCCGTGTCGCGGCAGGAGCCCGAGCGCTTCTCGAGCGTCTCCTCGGGTGTCTGCACGCCGGGCTCGAGGCGGACGAGATAGGCGATGTCACGCTGCAACGCGGCATTGAGCTCGACGAGAAAGTCGACGGTCCGGCGCTTGACGCGACTGCGGTAGGGCGCAAGCCAGTCGCGAAGGATTCGCGTCAGCGGCCCCTTCTTGAGAAACGGGTCGAGATCGTGCCGCAGCAGCGGATCGTATTTGAACGGATAGTTCTCGGCGCTCTCTTCGACGAAGAAATCGAAGGGGTTGTAGACCGCCATGTCGGCGACGAGGTCGACCTCGACGTGGAAATGATCGGTCTTGTGCGGATAGACGACGCGCGCGAGGAAATTGCCGAAGGGATCCTGCTGCCAGTTGAGGAAATAGCCGGCGGGCTCGATGCGCAGCGCATAACTGAGAATCGGCGTGCGGCTGTGCGGTGCCGGACGCAGCCGGATCGTCTGCGGCCCCATCTGCACACGCCGGTCGTAGTCGTAGAGCGTCCGATGATTGAGGGCGACGTGAAGGGTCATGCGGCAGGCGGGTCGACGCGCGGAATACCTGTTGTTCGTAACTTCCTTGTCACGATCGAGTATAGCCGAGCGTCCGGCGGGCGTATCGCGGCGGGCGGCGCCTGCCGCGACCGCGGCGGCCCGATTGTCTGCAGGGAAGTCGAGCGGCTAGGTCGGAGTCGCCCGCAGACGCCAAAGCCTGCCGCCCGGCAGCACCGCCCGCGCCGAGCGGAGCAGCGGCCCGACCGACGGGGACGGCATTTCCATGCCGCGACCGACGCGGACTGCGAGGCAGAGCAGCATGTGCCAGATGGCAAATCTTGCGGGCTCGAAGCTCAAGAACGCGAGACCGCCATCGACGACGACGCCCCCGAGCGCGGCAGCGATCATTCCCACCGCCCAGAGACGGAACGGGCGATCCACCCCGATCAGCCAATGGGTAGCCGCGAGAACGATCGTGGCGCCGACGAAACTCGCGCCAAGATAGCCGAAGATCGTCGGTTCCCAACTGGTCGTCCCGAACCAGTCCACCGACGCCAGCGCGAACATCACCGCAGCGAAAAAGCTCAATGTGCTCGCGAGGGCCAATCCCAGAGCGCGACGAACAAAGCTGCGGCTGGCCGGCAGCTCCGGAATCAGAACTCCCATCGCAAAGAGGCAGCCCGGTATGAGGTAGTCAATCGCCGCCGCCCAGAACGGGCCCTCATCAAACAAGTGAGGACCGTCGCGCCAATCGAGCCAAAGCCAGGCGGCGACACCCGACAGCGCGGCGACTAGCAGGCGCAGGAAAGGAAATCCGGGTGTGCGCACATCCGGCCTTGGGGCGGGTTCGATCCGCAGGTCGGCAATCGACAGCTCGAGCGCCGCCGCAATCGCCTGCGCCGACTCGAACGACGCCGAGCCCTCGCGCTCGATGCGCTGCACGGTGCGGAGTCCCAGACCCGTAGCACCCGCGAGCTGAGCCTGAGTCCAGGCGCGGCGTTCGCGCTCGAGACGGATGCGTTGTGCGTCGATCTTCATTTCCACGGCGGCGGCCCTCGGGTGATTACGGAGCAATCAGCCTGAAGCCGTCGCGACAGTGCGCCAAGCGCGGAAGCCGCCAACGATACGCCAGTGAACCGCCGAACGCGCGCCGCGGAATCCCGGCGCGCCAGGAAGAGTCAGTCGTGCTTGCCCTTGGCCTTGATATAGGTGTCCGGGTCGAGCATGTTGCCCGCTTCGGCCTCCTCGGCCGCGCGTTTTGCGGCTTCGGCTTCGGCCTTGGCCTTCGCGTCCTCGCCGGGACGCTTGCGCTTGAGCCAGCCCGCGTCGTTCAGCAGGGTGTTGATCGTGCCCCCGCCGTCGTTGTCGCCGGCTTCGTCTTCGGCGCCCTCGACCTGATAGCCGCTCTTTGACGTCAGCTGCCGGTGGAGCTGATTGCGTTCTTTCGTCAGCCGGTCGATCTCGGCCTTGGTATCGGAAAGGAGCTCGATCGCATCGTTGCGCAGACCATCGAGCTCGGCATTGCGCGTGCGCTGGTCGTTCAGCGCCTTTTCCGCGGATTCCGCGCGCTGGCGCGCATCCTGCAGCTGCTTCGTGTAGCTGCGCTCGAGAATCTCGCTCTTGAACTTGAGCTCGCGGATCTCACTCAGCAGGCGCGCGGAATTTTCGCGCTCCTCGGCGAGCTCGCGCTCAAGGCGCGCGACGGCCGATTCTTCGGCCTTCGGTCCGATTCCGCCCAGGGGATTGATACGCATCGCGCTGAAGATAGTCCGAAGCCGGGGGCGTCGAAAATGAGGTCGGTCACAGTCTCGCCGCCCGGCCCGGAACGGCCCCAGGCGCGGCCCGCGGCACCATTTTGGCCCGGGTGGCGCCCACGGCGCGCGGCGCCCTGCCGAGCAGCTCCGGAAGCCGGTTCCGGACCGGGGCATTGTCGCGACCGAGCAGCTCGAAATGGCCGAACGAGTACGGCGTCACATGGAAGAGGTCGCAGACATGGCTGACGATGCGCGCCAGTAGCCCCGGTATCGGCAGCCTCAGCGCCGGCCGTGCCGTGTGGAGCCGGCGCAGCGCATCGAGGTGCCCTGCCAGGGTGCGTGCTTCGGGCCCGCCGACGTCGAGCTCGCGGTCGGCGGGCGCTTCGCCCGCGGATCCGAGACGGATCGCGAGCCGCGCCAGCGCCTCGCCGAGATCCCTGACGTCGAGCGCGGCCACCCGGCCCCGCGCGGTCGCCGGCAGCGGGTGCACGGGCCAGCGCGCGACTCGCCGGAACCACCGCGCGCCGAAACCGCCGTCGCCGTCGAGCAGCGACGGTCGCACGATGAACCAGTTGGCGCGGCTGGCGCGGAGCGCCCGTTCGCCGGCCAGCTTGGAGGTCAGGAATCCGCTGCGCGCCCGCGCGTCGAGCCCGAGCGCCGAGACGTGAATCAGCGGTAGTCCGCGTTCCCGGCAGGCCTCGGCCAGCGCGACCGGCGCCAAATGGTGAACGCGCTCGTAAGTCTCGCGGCCGCGCTCGCGCAGGATGCCGACGCAGTTGATCACGACCTCGATGCCGTCGAGTAGACCCTCCCAGTCCGCGGGCCTGAGCAGGCGCTCGAGGTGCGCCTCGCGGCGCGGGCAGTCGCGCGACCCCGCGGGCAGGCGCTCGTCGATCCGGCCCGGACGGCGACTGCCGATGACGGGCCTGCCGCCCGCGGCCAGCAAGGCTTCGACCGCGTGCCGCCCGATGAAGCCCGAGGCGCCGAGCACGAGCACGACCGGCCCTGGGGCCGGTGGCGCAGCGTTCAGGCGGCGTCCCGTTTCGGCTCGCATCGGACTCTCCTCGGATTTTCGATATTTCTGTCTTGACAGAAATGTATGCCAGAACTACCTTGGGCACAAGCCCGCCAAGGAGCCTTCAGATGCCGGTTTCCGCAATTCCCGACGCCATGGCCGCCGGCGATCCCCTGACGCCGATCAGCCGCCGTTTCGTCATGCACTGGGGCGAGATGGGCTCGCGCTGGGGCGTCAATCGCACGGTCGCGCAGATCCATGCCCTGCTCTTTCTTGCCGGGCGGCCGATGCCGGCCGACGAGATCGCCGAAGTCCTCGTCGTCGCGCGCTCGAATGTCAGCAACAGCCTGCGCGAGCTCCTGAGCTACAAGCTCGTCACGGTCGCGCATCGTGTCGGCGACCGGCGCGATCTCTACGAGACCACCTACGACGTCTGGGAGCTGTTTCGCATCGTCGTCCGCGAACGCAAGCTGCGCGAATTCGACCCGACGGTGCGCGTGCTCGAGTCCTGTGTCGCCGATCCCGGCTTCGCCGAAGAGGAGCCCGGCGTGCGCGATCGTGTCCAGGAGACGCTGAGCTTCGTGAGCACGCTGTCGTCCTGGAGCGAGCAAATGCTAAAGCTCGAGCCCGCGACCCTGATGAAGATCCTGAAGCTCGGCAACCGCATCCAGAAGCTGATCGGCGACGGCAAGGCGAAGCCCGCATGAATGCCTCGCGCTATCCGCTGACGATTTATTACGACGCCTCCTGCCCGCTCTGCGCCTCGGAGATGCATGCGCTGCGCGACGAGGATCACGCCTGCCGCCTGCGCCTCGTCGACTGCTCGGCGCCCGGCTTCGACGACACGGCTCTCGCCGCGGCCGGCTTTCCGCGCGCGGAGCTCATGCGCCGGATCCATGCACGCGATACCGCGGGCGAGTGGTATTCGGGCGTCGACGTCTTCGTGCTCGCCTATCGCGGCGCCGGCATCGAGCCGGTCGCCCGCGCCTTCGCTCACCCGCTGCTGCGGCCCATCTGGAATCGCGTCTACCCCTGGATCGCGCACCACCGCATGAGTCTCTCGCGCCTGCACTTGACGGGCATCCTGGCCTGGTTCGTGCGCCGTACGGCGCGGCGGGCCGAGAGCCGGGCTCATGGCTGCAGCGGGAACCTGCCTTGCAAGCCCCGGGAGCGCTCCCTAAAGTGACGTTCCGCCGCAGCGCTGCTGCCGTCCGCAGGCCTGAACGTGTCCGAGCCGTCGATCGCCGAACCCTCCCGCAAGACGCCCGTCTGGGGTGACTACGAAGTCGTCGTCCTCGGCGGCGGTCCGGCCGGCATCACGGCGGCCCTCGCTGCGGGACGCCGCGGTCGCAAGACCATCCTGATCGAGGGCTACGGTTTTCTCGGCGGCGCCGGCACGGCCGCCGGCCTCTCCACCTTCTGCGGCCTGCACGCCGCCGTCTACGGCCAGCACGAGCAGATCGTGCACGGCCTCTGCGACGACATCCTCGAGCGCCTCAGCGCCATGGACGGACTCAATGCACCGCACCTCTCGGTGCAGGACCGCATCCAGGCTCAGGCCTACGACATCTCGGCCTACAAGATCGCGGCGGATGAGATCCTCGGCGCCGCGGGCGTCGAGATCCTGTTCCACGCCGTCGGCGTCGGCTGCGCGATGGCGGCCGACGACCGCATCGGCGCGCTCTTCGTCGAGACCAAGTCGGGCCGCTTTGCGATCCGCGGCCAGGTCTTCGTCGACGCTTCCGGCGACGGCGATCTCGCGGCCTGGTCAGGCGTGCCCTACGAAGTCGGCGACGGCGCAGGCAACATGCTCTATCCGACGACGATGTTCCGCATCAACGGCGTCGATCCCAAAAAGGCCGGCGATGCCTGGAAGCTCGTGCCGAAACTCATGGAAGAGGCAGAGAAGACCGGCCGGCGCTTCCCGCGCAAGAAACCGATCGTCCGGCCGCAGCGCAATCCGATCGAATGGCGCGCGAATCTCACGCAGATCAAGACGCCCGAGGGCCGCGCCGTCAACGGCATCGATGCGCGCGAATTCAGCTACGGCGAGATCGAGGGGCGCCGGCAATGCTGGGACGTCTTCTCCTTCATCAAGGAGGTCACGCCGGGTTTCGAGCAGGCCTATATCGTCGAGATCGCGCCGCAGATCGGCATCCGCGAGACACGGCGGATCGTCGGCGAGTATCAGCTCCACCAGGACGACATCCTCGGCTGCCGTGATTTCCCCGACACGATCGGCGTCAACGGCTGGCCCGTCGAGGCGCATGTCGCGGGCGACGTGAAATTCCTGTTCGCCGAGTGGGGCTCGCGCGGCTTCAACCAGATTCCCTATCGCATCGTCGTGCCGAAGAAGATCGAGAACCTCTTCGTCGCCGGCCGCTGCGCCTCGATGACGCATGAAGGACAGTCCTCGGCACGCGTCACGGGCTCCTGCTTCGTGATGGGCCAGGCGGCAGGCACGGCTGCCGATCTCGTGCTCGCCGACCGCTCGACCCCGCGCACCGTCGACGTCGCCAAGCTGCAGCGGCGGCTTGAAACAGACGGAGCATATCTCGGCCGCGAGCGCCAGGTGGCCGTCGCGGCCCGGAGGTAGAGTCGCTTGGTCTTGATCAATTTTCTGCAGCAGCTTCCACTCTGGCTCCTGGCCATCGTGCTCTCCATCTGGCTCGTCGGCACGGCACTTCTCGGCCTCGCAATTTTCCGCCGTTACATCCGGTCAAGGATCCAGATCGCGACCACCGACGCCTATCACGTCGCACCGCTGATGCAGGCGTCGCTGCTGCTCTACAGCCTGGTTGCGGCGCTGACAGCCGTCGGCGTCTGGACGCGCTACTCGGACGTCGCGGACGTCGTCTCGGCCGAGGCGACGGCGATCACGATGCTCTGGCGCGACTTCGGCGGCTATCCCGATCCAGAGAGCAGCGCGATGCGGGAGATGTTGCGCGACTACACCGACCAGGTCATCAACGGCGCCTGGCCGCAACTGCAGCGCGGCGAAATTCCGAGCGAAGGCGTCGAATGGATGGATCGCCTGCAGGGCCTGCTCTATGCGTACGAGCCGACGACCGAAGGCCAGAAGATCCTGCATGACGAGACGCTTTCCGCATTCAACGGTCTCATCGAGCAACGGCGTCAGCGGCTCGACGCCGCCCAGGGCGGCCTGCCCGGCGTCGTCTGGTTCGTGGTGCTCGCGGGCGCGGCGGCCTGCATCGTGCTCAGCATTTTCTTCCACGTCGACGATGAGCGCCTGC